>Ga0123356_10001696_pt1 | contig 24109 bp, 21 predicted proteins | sample TergutEmb28metaG_2_FD_92546 | JGI IMG/M metagenome (GOLD analysis project Ga0123356, IMG submission 92546) | Embiratermes neotenicus P3 segment gut microbial communities from Petit-Saut dam, French Guiana - Emb289 P3 | ecosystem: Host-associated > Arthropoda: Insects > Digestive system > Gut ...
CGTGGCATGGCGCCCTCCTTCATCCGTGCTTTTAGCACAAAATCTCGTCGCTCACTCGCCAGTTCCGCCTGGTGCGGGCGCATGCTAGCGTCCGCGCAAAACCCCCGCGAGGATGACCTTATGACTTCGCCCCAGACGCAAGCCGCCTTTCCCGCCGCCGACCATGCCACGGGCGGCCGCAACGAGCCCAATGCCGCCGACCGGCTGCTTGCGGCCCTGAAGCAGCACGGCATCGACTACTTCCTCGCCAATGCCGGCACCGATTTCGCCTCGATCATCGAAGGCTTCGCCCGCGCCTTCGAGACCGGCGCCGCGGTGCCGAAGCCGATCGCGGTCCCGCATGAGAACGCCGCCGTGGCGATGGCGCACGGCTACTACATGGTCACGGGCAAGCCGCAGGCGGTGATGGTCCACACCAATGTCGGCACCGCCAACACGCTGAACGCGTTGATCGACGCCAGCCGCGACAACGTGCCCCTCATTCTGATGGCCGGCCGCACGCCGTTGACCGAGCACGGCATCACCGGCGCGCGCAACGCCTACATCCATTGGGGCCAGGAGATGTACGACCAGGCCGGCATGCTGCGCGAGGTGGTGAAGTGGGATTACGAGCTGCGCCTTCCCGAGCAGGTCGAGGAAGTGGTGGCGCGCGCCTATGAGATCGCGATGACCGAGCCGCGCGGCCCGGTCTACCTGTCGCTGCCGCGCGAGGTGCTGGCGGCCGCTGCGGCTCATGTCGAGGCCGCACCGCCGCGCGCCTACCCGGCGCCGCCCCAGGCCGACCCGGGCGCGATCGCCACGCTCGCCGACTGGCTGTGCCAGGCGGAGAAGCCGCTGATCATCACCACCGGCATCGGCCGCTATCCCGCCGCCGTGGCGGTGCTGGCAGATTTTGCCGAGCGTTACGCCGTTCCCGTGGCGAACAGCGTTCCGCGGTTTGTCAATCTGCCGCATTCGCACCCGATGAATTGCGGCCAGCAGGTCGCGCCGTTGCTGGCCGAAGCCGATCTCGTCATCGTCATCGACGCCGAGGTGCCGTGGATTCCGGCGCGCGAGCATCCAAAGCCCGGCGCGCGCGTCGTGCAGATCGGCGAGGATCCGACCTTCGCGCGCTACCCGATCCGCAGCTTCCCCTGCGACCTCGCGATTGCGGCCGGTCCCGCCGGCGCCTTGGCGGCGCTCGCGCGCGAGCTGGCGGGCAAGCTCGCCGCCGACGATCGCAACGTGGCGGCGCGGCGCGGCGCCATCGCCGAGCGCACCCAAGCGATGCGCCGGCGCTGGGCGGCAGATGCCGCCAGGGCCGGGGCGGGGACGGCGATCGACTACGGCTGGTTCAGCCATTGCGTCGCCGAGGCGGCCGGGCCCGACGCGATCATCGTCAACGAATATCCGTTCCGCCTCGAAATGGGACAACGCGAAAAGCCGGGCACGTTCTTCGCCACCAGTCCCGCCGGCGGTCTCGGCTGGGGCTTCGGCGCGGCGATCGGCGCGAAGCTCGCGGCACCGGACAAGCTGGTGGTCGCCACGCTCGGCGACGGCTCCTACATGTTCGCCAATCCGACCGCGTGCCATTGGCTGGCGCAGGCGCAGGCGCTGCCGCTGCTGACCGTGATCTACAACAATTCGATCTGGAACGCGGTGAAGATGTCGACGCTGGGGATTTACGGCGCCGGCGCGGCGGCCCGCGCCCACGGCAAGATCCTGGCCGATCTCAGCCCGAGCCCGCAATTCGAGAAGCTCGTCGAGGCGTCCGGCGGCACCGGCTTTCGCGTCGACAAGCCCGGCGAGCTGCCGGGCGTGCTGAAGCGCGCGATCGAGATCGTCGCGAAAGAAGGCCGCCAGGCCCTCGTCAACGTCATCGCCGGCGACGCCGGCCGCACCGCGTAGCGGGTCGCCCGATCGTCGCCGCCGCGGCGGCCCAGCAGGCGGCGGTCGCGGCCGGGCTTGGCGAGCGCCACGCTCGGGATGTAACGTCGCTCCACGAATCTGGCGAAAGGCGCTCAGGGTGTTTCTCCGCAACAGCTGGTACATTGCCCTCTGGGCCGACGAGCTCAAAACGGCGCCGGTGGCGCGCCGGATATTGGATGAAGCCGTGGTGCTCTTCCGCGACCGGACCGGCCGCGCGGCCGCGATCGCCGACCGGTGCTGTCATCGCGGCACGCCGCTGTCGCTGGGTGAGGTGACGCGCGAGGGCCTCCAATGCGGCTATCACGGCTTGGTCTTCGACGGCACCGGCAAGTGCGTGCGGATTCCCGGCCAGGACAGGATTCCAGAAAGCGCGTTCGTGCCGTCCTATCCGGTCGTCGAGCGCGACCATTTCATCTGGATCTGGATGGGCGAGGCGGCGCGGGCGGAGCCGTCGCGGATTCCCGACGCCTCCTACCACAATGATCCGCTCTGGCCCGAGCGTCACGGCCGCCTCGCGGTCGCCGGCAGCTATCTCCTGATGCTCGACAATCTGATGGATCTGACGCATCTGGGCTACGTCCACAAGCGCACCATCGGCGGCAACCCCGCGCAGCATGTCGATGCCAAGATGGAGACGGTGGCGACCGCGTCCGGGCTGCGCTTCACGCGCTGGATGCTGAGCTCGCCGCCGCCGCCGACCTATGTCAAAGCCTATGGCTTCAGGGGGCGCGTCGACCGCTGGCAGGAATTTACCTGGGTGGCGCCCGCGAACATCGTGCAATGGACCGGCGCCAAGGATGCCGGCACCGGAGCCTATGAGGGCAATCGCGACGGCGGCTTCCAGTTCAAGGTGTTCCACGGGCTGACGCCGGAGACCGCGACCACCTGCCATTATTATTTCGCGACGGCGAATCACTGGGACCCGGCCAGTGATGCGGCGTCGGATCTGTTCTTCCGCGAGAGCCATGAGACCTTCCTCGAGGACAAGCATGTCGTCGAGCAGCAGCAGGCCCGCCTCGCCGAGTTCGGCGAGGACTGGCTCGTCGATATCGTCTCCGACGCGACGCGGATCCGCATGCGCCGGTATCTCGATCAAATGCTGGAACAAGAGCGCCGCGCGGCGGCATAAGGCTGGGGAGGGGACCATGTTCATCAGGAATGCCTGGTACATCGCGGCCTGGGGCGACGAGGTGGGGGAAAAGCCGCTGGCCCGGCGCATCCTCAATGAGCCGGTCGTGCTGTTCCGCGACCGCGACGGCAGGCCGGCGGCCATCGCCGACCGCTGCTGCCACCGCGGCACCCCGCTGTCGCTCGGCGAAGTGGTCGCGGGCGGGCTGCAATGCGGCTATCACGGCCTGGTGTTCGACCGTGACGGCAAATGCGTCCACATCCCCGGGCAGGACCGGATTCCGGACAAGGCCCGGGTGCCGGGCTATCCCGTCGTCGAGCGCGACCGTTTCATCTGGATCTGGATGGGCGAGGCGGCAAAGGCCGACGCGGCGCGGATCCTCGACGTGCCCTGGCACCGCGATGCCGAGCATTGGGGACACCGGCACGCCCTCATCCCGATCAAGGGCGACTATCTCCTGATGATCGACAATCTGATGGATCTGACGCATCTCGGCTATGTCCACAAGCGCACGGTCGGCGGCAATCCGTCACAGCATGTCGACGCCAGGATGGAGACGTCGCGCACCCAGAACGGCGTGCGCTTCACGCGCTGGATGCTGAACTCGCCGCCGCCGCCCACCTATGTCGAGGCGTACGGGTTCAAGGGCAGGGTGGACCGCTGGCAGGAGTTCGAATGGGTGGCGCCGTCGATCGTGCTGCAATGGACCGGTGCCAAGGATGCCGGGGCGGGCGCCGACGGCGATCGCGACGGCGGCTTCCAGTTCAGGATCGTGCACGGCATGACGCCGGAGAGCGAGACCAGCTGCTTCTATTTCTGGGCGGCCGCCAATGGCTTCAAGGTGAAGGACGAGAAGGCGGCGGACGATTTCGCCGCCGCCCTGGCGCTGACATTCGATGAAGACAAGACCGTCGTCGAGGAGCAGCAGGCCCGCCTCACCGAGTTCGGCGAGGACTGGCTCGTCGACATCGCCTCGGACGCGACCCGGGTGCAGATGCGCCGGGTTTTCGACGAGCTCCTCGCCGACGAACAGAAGCTGGCGGCGGAATAGAAGCTACCCGACGAGAAGGGCGCGGCGCGCGGCGTCGTCGAATTCGTAGGTCGCGCTGCAGAATTCGCAGGTCACGCTGATGCGGCCGTCGACGATCATGTCGTCGAGATCAGAGGGCGGCATCGCGCGCAGCACCCGTTCGACCCGCTCGCGCGAGCAGCGGCATCGCGCCACCAACGGTCGCGACGGTTGCGCGCGCACCCCGGGCTCATGAAAGAGGCGATAGAGCAATCGGTCGGGCGGCAGTGCGGCGTCGGTCAGCTCGGCGGCGCCGCACGAGCTCATCAGAATGACGGCATTGCGCCAGACCTCGTCGCCGTCGTCGCCGAACGCGGCGGCATCGGGGATGCGCTCGATCATCAGACCGCCGCCGCGCCAGTGCCCGTCGGCGCCGCGCGCGACGGCGAGCTTCACCACGGCATCAATCTGCTCCGACTGCCGGAAATAATGATGCGCGCAATCCACCAGCGTCGCTCCGACCAGCTCGACCAGGCCCTGATAGCGCGGCGAGTCTTCGCCCTGATCGACGGTGAAGGCGAGGAAGCCGGCACCGAGCAGGGTCGGCACCGGCGCCCGCGTCAGGCGGGTCTGCGCGAGGCGCGCCGCGTCCGCCTGAGCGTAGCCGCGGACATGACCCGCGGCGGTGACGTCGACGACCAGGAGCCGCACCGGACCGTCGCCCTTCGTCTGCAGCGTAAAAATGCCGTCATATTTCAAAGCGCGCGCCAGGGTGACGGCGAGCACGATGGCCTCGCCCAGCATCGTCGCCACCGGCTCGGGATAGGCATGGCGGCGCAGTATCGTGTCAAGCAAGGGGCCGAGCCGCACCAGCCGGCCTTTGAGCCGCGTCTCGCCCACGGCGAATGGCAGGACGAGGTCGTCTTCGATCAGGTCAAGAGGCATGAGGATTCCTCGCGCGTGACACCCTCTCCTGGTCCGGCCTGCTACGCGATTTTGTCGGTGCCCGCAACAACCGATTGGCGGGCGCGCGCGGCGAGCCGCCGCCGCCGTTAAGGGGACGCTATCCGCCCGCTTTCCTCAGGCGAGACACCAGGAGAGGATGCCCTTTTGCACGTGAAGGCGGTTCTCGGCCTCGTCCCACACCGCCGATTGCGGCCCGTCGATCACGCCGGCGGAAACTTCGAGGCCGCGCTTTGCCGGCAGACAGTGCATGAAGATCGCCGAGGGCTTCGCGCGCGCCATCAGCTTCTCGTCGACACGGTAGGGCGCCAGCAGATTGTGCCGTGTCTCGGCATTGCTGTTGCCCATCGACACCCAGGTATCGGTCACGACACAATCGGCCCCGGAGGCGGCTGCGGCCGGGTCATCAGTGACGGTGACCTTGCCGCCTGCCATCGCGGCCCAGTCAAGGAGCTTCCTGGCGGGCCGCAGCGACTGGGGGCACGCGATCCGCAGCGTGAAGTCGAAACGCACGGCGGCATGGATCCAGCTGTTGGCGACATTGTTGCCGTCGCCGCTCCAGGCCACGATCTTGCCCCGGGCGGGTCCGAGGCGCTCTTCCAGCGTCATCACATCGGCCATGATCTGGCACGGATGGCTCTCATTGGTGAGGCCGTTGATCACCGGCACCGCGGCGTTGCCGGCCGCCTCGTCGAGATCGGCGACGCGGCCGGTGCGGATCATGATGGCATCGACATAACGCGACATGACGCGCGCGGTGTCGGCCCACGTCTCGCCGCGACCGAGCTGGCTGGCCTTTTCGTCCATCACCACCACGTCGCCGCCGAGCTGCTTCATCGCGACCTCGAACGACACCCGGGTTCGGGTCGAGGGCTTCTCGAACAACATGGCGAGAACCTTGCCCGCCGCCGGCCTGCCGTTGAGGCGACCCGACTTGTAGGCGGCGCCGAGATCGAGAATGCGGCGCAGCTCGGCCCGATCGAAGCGGTCGATGTCGAGGAAATGGCGGGGCGGGCTCACCGGGCTGCCGGCTCCCAGCGCCGCGCCACGCCGTCGGCGATGCGCCAGGCCTCGTCGATCTGCGGCTCCTCTATGGTCAAGGGCGGCATCAGCCGCACCACATTCTCGCCGGCGGCCGCCGCCAGCAGGCCCGCCTCGCGAAGTCGCGTCACCATGTCGAGGTTCGGCACCTGGCACTGGAGGCCGAGCAGCAGGCCGGCACCGCGCGTCGCCGCGAATATCCCGGCGTGGTCGGCGACCAGCCGGTCGAGCCGCGACCGCAGCGCCTTGCCCATGGCCTCGACGCGCTGGAGGAAACCGGGCTCGGTCAGGACCGACATCACCTCGGCGGCGACCGCCATCGCCAGCGGGTTGCCGCCGAAGGTCGAGCCGTGCGTGCCCGGGGTCATGCCCGCCGCCGCCTTCCCGGTGGCGAGGCACGCGCCGACGGGAAACCCGCCGCCCAGGCCCTTTGCGGTCGCGAGGATGTCGGGCTCGGCGCCGCTTTCCCATTGGTGCGCGAACAGCTTGCCGGTGCGGCCCATGCCGCTCTGCACTTCGTCATAGACCAGCATCAGGCCGAATTCGTCGCAGAGCTGACGCAGCCCCCGCAGATAGCCGCTGGGCGGCGTCGCCAGGCCGCCTTCGCCCTGAACCGGCTCGACCATCACGCCCGCGGTCGCGCCGGTGACGCTGGCGCGCATCTCGTTGAGATTGCCGAAAGAGACGTGGTCGAAGCCTTCGAGCGGCGGGCCGAAACCGGCGAGGTACTTCTCGTTTCCGGCCGCCGCCAGCGTCGCCAGCGTGCGGCCGTGGAACGAGCCGGTGCAGGCGATCAGCCGGTACTTTTCGGGATGGCCGGTGGCGGCCTGGTACTTCCGCGCCATCTTGATGGCCGCCTCGCACGCCTCGGCGCCCGAGTTGCAGAAAAACGCGGTGTCGGCAAACGAATGGTCGATCAGCATCTGGGCGACGCGCTTCTGACCCTCGACCTCGAACAGATTGGAGCAATGCCAGAGCTTCCTGGCCTGGTCCGTCAGCGCCTTGATCAGGCGCGGGTTGGCGTGGCCGAGGCACACCACGGCGACGCCGGCGGTGAAGTCGAGATAGCGTTTGCCATCGGCGGTGTAGAGGTAGGGGCCTTCGCCCCGCTCGAAGCTGATGGGAGCCCGCGCGTAGGACGGCAATACGGATGGAATCAAGGGGAGTACTCCTGCACGGAAGGTTGAGGATCGCGCGCATGGACGCGCGGCGGCACCGGCGAGCGACTTAGCGTCGTCGCTCCCGTCCTCGTCGCCGGTCGGCCCAGCTCGGTTCGTGCATCATGCTTCTGCCCCGTCAAGAAGCGGCGCAGTATGGGGACCGTGACCGCGAGTGTCAATCGCGGGGACGAGCGGTCCCTGCGGTGTCGTGATCGAGCGGCGTCGGGCCGCCTTGCCTTTGTGTAAGATGCGTGACACGCGCCCGGGCTCAGCCCTTTTGGTTGCCTCCTTCGCGGGCGCGGCGGTCGGCGCCCGAGGGCAGGTCGGCGCGGTGGTCGTCGAGCCAGGTCGCCAGGTCGTCGATCACGGCTTGGGCGTCGCGGTCGCGCAGCAGCATGTGATAGCCATGCTCGTAGAGCGCGATGCGGCTGTCGGCGCGCTGCGGCGCCGGCAGCCGCGTGATGAAGAGCCGCGTCGGCGTGTGCGGCACGATCTCGTCATGCTGGCCGTAGAGCAGCATCATCGGGACGCCCTTGAGGCGCGACGCCGAGGCCAGTGCCAGATCCATCAGATCGACCAGCCCCTTGATGGTATCGACCCGGGTCTCCTTGATGACCAGCGGATCGGCCGCCAGCGCGTGCAGCATCGGCCCATTGTCCGACGGCGTGATGTTGAGGCCGCGGCCGGTCAGTGTCAGGCCGGGAAAGAGGGCATTTCCGGTCCACAGGCCGACGCGCTCCACGACGTTCATCGTCGCGCGTCCCCACACCGCGGGCGCCACCAGAACGATGCCGTCGCAAACCGGCTTCGGCGCCCCGGCCGTGCCGGCAACGGCGGTAATCACGACGGCGCCGCCCATGCTTTCGCCGAGGATATAGAGCGGCACGCCCGGGTAGCGCTGGCGCAGCAGCCGGCTCACGCCGGCGAGATCGGCATCGAGCCGGAAGGCCCCGGGCCAGCGGCCGCGGCCCGGGGCCCGGCCGAAGCCCCGCTGGTCATAGGCAAAGGTGGCGATGCCGTGCCGGGACAGCTTCTCGCCCGGGCCGGCGAAGGCGTTGGAGTAGTCGTTGAAGCCGTGCAGCGCCAGGATCACGGCCCGCGGCTTGGCGACGGGCAGCCAGGCGCGCATGGGCAAGCGCGCGCCATCGTCGAGGATCACCGCATCGCTTGAAAAGTAGGGCGACTCGGTGCCGATCGGCGCGACCGAAGCGCGGTCGTCCGTGCGGACGGTGCAGGCGCTCACCATAAGGGCGAGGGCGAGAATGGCGAGACTCTTCACGATTTGTCCATGCTGCCGGTCAGGCGCAGGAAGATATCCTCGAGATCGGCCTCTTCGCTGGTGATGTCGCGGACATGGAGCCCCGCGGCAAGGATCGCCTCCAGCACCATGCCGATGGCGGCGCGGCTCGGGTTGTAGCGCAGCACCAGCTTGCCCGGCGCCAGCCATTTGAGGCCGCTCGAGGCCAGCCGCTCGGGCAGGGCCGTGACCGGCTCGACCAGCGCGATGGTGAGCTTCTTGTCGTCGACGCGCGCGACCAGCTGCGCCGTGGTTTCGCAGGCGACGACGCGCCCCTCGTCGATGATGGCAATGCGGTCGCACAGCCGCTCCGCCTCCTCGAGGTAGTGCGTGGTGAGGAGAATGGTGGTGCCCGCGCGATTGAGGGCGCGGATCTGGCTCCACAGATGATGGCGCAGCTCGATATCGACGCCGGCGGTGGGCTCGTCGAGCACCAGCACGGGCGGCGAATGCACCATCGCCTTCGCCACCATCAGGCGCCGGCGCATGCCGCCCGACAGGGTCCGCGTCGGCGCGTCCGCCTGCGCCCTGAGGCCGACCAGGTCGAGTATTTCCATGGTCCGCCGCTCGCGCCGCGGGACGCCGTGGAAGCCCGCCTGCAATTCGAGATGCTCTCGCGGGGTGAAGAACATGTCGAACGTCAGTTCCTGGGGAACCACCCCGATCGCGGCACGCGCGGCGCGCGGCCATTCGTCGATGTCGATGCCCCAGACGACCGCCTTGCCTTCGCTCTTGATGACGAGGCCGGCGAGGATGTTGATGAGCGTCGACTTGCCGGCGCCGTTCGGGCCCAGAAGCCCGAAGATCGAGCCGCGCGGAATCGCGAGGTCGATCCGATCGAGCGCGCGTCGGGGCGGCAGCTTGCCCTGGCTGCGATAGACTTTTGTCAGGCCAAGCACCTCGACCGCGTTCGGCGGCAAGGCGGCCGGGGCGCGACCCGTCGAAGGCAGCATGGTGGTGGTGGAGGTTGGCATCGCTTGCGGCAATGCGTATCATTGCGCCCTCGGCCCGGTCAATCGAGGGCCTCGCTCACAAAAAATTGCGACGACTGCCAGCTATGCAACCATTCGAGACGGTTTATGTCGATAAAGTCGTGGTCGCCTGCGACGGCACCGCGGCCGGCGGCCACCCGCGCGTCTTCCTCAATCTCGCCGCGAAAGGGCAGATCGAATGCCCTTATTGCTCGCGCCTGTTCATCCTGAGGCTCCCGGGCGCCGAACCGGACCCGTCATCGCCGCGTCCTTGAGCACGCCCCGCCACTTCTACCTGGTCGACGCGTCGGGGTATATCTTCCGCGCCTTTCATGCCTTGCCGCCGCTGACCCGGCAGGACGGCACGCCGATCGGCGCGGTGTTGGGCTTTTCCAACATGATCTACCGGTTGCTGAAGGACACGCGCGCCGACCACATCGCCATCGTGTTCGACGCCGCCGAGACGACGTTCCGCAACCGGATCTATCAACAATACAAGGCCAACCGCGCGGAGACGCCCTCCGAACTGGTGCCGCAGTTCGGCCTGGTGCGCGAAGCGACGGACGCTTTCGGATTGGCGCGGGTCGAGCGGGCCGACTTCGAGGCCGACGATCTGATCGCAAGCTATGCCTCGGCAGCGGCGGCGAATGGCGACGAGGTCACCATCGTTTCGTCGGACAAGGATCTGATGCAGCTCATCTCGCCGCGGATCCGCATGTTCGACCCGATCCGGAACAAGCCGATCGGCGCTGTCGAGGTGAAGGAGAAGTTCGGCGTCGGTCCCGACAAGGTCATCGACGTCCAGGCCTTGTGCGGGGACAGCGTCGACAATGTGCCGGGGGTGCCGGGCATCGGTCCCAAGACGGCCGCCGAGCTGATCGGCAGCTACGGCGACCTCGAAACGCTGCTGGCGCGCGCCCCCGAGATCAAGCAGCCGAAGCGCCGACAGAGCCTCATTGATTTCGCGGCGCAGGCACGGATCTCGAGGCAGCTGGTGGAGCTCGACACCAAAGTGCCCTTGAGCCTGACGCTCGATCAGCTGGCGGTGCCGCCGCTCGATACGGCGAAACTCACGAAATTCCTCGAAGCCAACGGCTTCCGCGCGCTCATGGCGCGGATCAGGAGCGAGGGGGGCAACGGCGCGGCATCGCCGACGGCCGAAGCCGCCGCACCGTCGCCGGCGGCGGCCGGGCCCGCGCCGCCGGTCGCGGTCGAGCGGCGCTACGAATTGGTCGAGGACCTGGCCGCCCTCGACCGGTGGATCGCCGCGGCCTTCGAGCTGGGAGCGGTGGCGCTCCATGTCGAGACCGATGCCGCCAACAATCCCCGCGCCCCGCTGGCCGGGGTCGCGTTGGCGCTGACGCCCGGCCATGCCTGCTACATTCCGCTCGGCCATCGGGGCACGCTCGACGCGACGCATCAGCTGCCGCGCGACGCCGCGCTCCAACGATTGAAGCCGCTGCTGGGCGACGCGGGCGTCATGAAGATCGGTCACAACATAAAATTCGCGATCGAAGCCCTCTCGCGCTTCGCCATCGCGGTGTCGCCGCTCGACGATCCGATGCTGATGTCGTTCGTGCTGGCGGGCGGCCTTCACGAGCACGCGCTCGATAAGCTCGCCGCGCTGCATTTGCAGCAGGAGACCGTGAAGCTGAAGGATCTGGTGGGCTCGGGCAAATCGCAGATCGGCTTTTGCACGGTGGCGCCGGAGCGCGCGCGCGACTATGCCGCCGGGCTCGCCGACATGACCCTGCGCCTCTGCCATCTGCTGAAGCCGCGTCTGCGCAGCAACCGGTTGCTGGCGTTCTACGAGACCAACGAGCGGCCGCTGCCGGCCGTGGTGGCGATGATGGAAGAGCACGGCATCCGCATCGACCGCGGCCAGCTCGCACTGCTGTCGAGCGATTTCACCAAGCGCCTTGCCGATCTTGAACAGGAGATACACACGCTCGCCGGTCATCCGTTCAACATCGGCTCGCCCAAGCAACTGGGCGAAGTGCTGTTCGACGAATTGCAGCTTCCCGGCGGCAAAAAGAACAAGCTCGGCGCCTACGGCACCGACGCATCGATCCTCGAGGAGCTGGCGCTGACCCATGCGCTGCCGGCGCGCGTGCTCGATTGGCGCCAGCTCGCCAAGCTCAAGAGCACCTACGCCGACGCGCTGATGGAGGAGATCGATCCCGAATCCGGACGGGTCCATACCACCTACTGGCTGGCGCACACCTTGACGGGGCGCATGTCGTCGAACGAGCCCAACCTGCAGAACATCCCGGTGCGCACCGAGGAGGGGCGCAAGATCCGGCGCGCCTTCGTCGCCGACCCGGGTCACGTCCTGATCTCGGCCGACTACAGTCAGATCGAATTGCGCCTCGCCGCCCACATGGCCGAGGTCGATGCGCTGAAGGAGGCCTTTCTCGAAGGCGCCGACATCCACGCCGCAACCGCGAGCGAGGTGTTCGGCGTCGCGCGCGCCGAGATCGGCCCCGAGCTGCGCCGGCGCGCCAAGGCCATCAATTTCGGCATTCTCTACGGCATGAGCGCCTTCGGCCTCGCCGCCCGCATTCAGGTGCCGCAGGCCGAGGCGGCCGCCTACATCAACGCCTATTTCGAGCGCTTCCCCGGCATCCGCGACTACATGAACCGGATGAAAATCGAATGCCGCGAAAAGGGCTACGTTGAAACCCTGCTCGGACGCCGGTGCCACATCCCGGGCATCCGCGACACCAACGCGATGCATCGCGCCTATGCCGAGCGCGAAGCGATCAACGCGCCGCTGCAGGGCTCGGCCGCCGATATCATCCTCAGGGCGATGATCCGCCTGCCGCCGGCGCTGAAGGCCGCCGGGCTCGGCGCGCGGCTGCTGCTCCAGGTGCATGACGAGCTGGTGCTCGAGGCGCCCGAGGACGAGGCCGACGCCACCGCCGGGCTGGTCAAGACAGTGATGGAGGGCGCGCCGCTTCCGGTGCTCGAGCTCGCGGTGCCGCTCGTGGTCGAGACCGGCATGGCGAGGAACTGGGACGAGGCGCATTAGCGCCTCTTGGGCGATGCCGCGCGGCGGCGTCGCCCGGTCGCGCGGGCGGCAGCAGGCTCAGTGCGTCGCGATGAAATCGCGGATGAGGCCGCCGAGCTGGTCCTCGGGCTCGACGCCGACATGCAGCATCGCCGAGATGTGATTGTGGCCCCACATGCGCTGGAACCAGGGGATCCGCTTGTCGCGCTGGTAGAGCGCATTCAAAAGCTTCATCGCCTGTTCCTCGAACATGGGCGGATCGTTCTCGGCGACGGTGACGAGGAGGGGCAGCGGCGCCGACGCGACCAGCCCCGGAAGCGCCGACATGCTTGCAAACTTGCCGGTGTCCTCGCCGAAATATTCCTTGCGGTTGGGCTCGAAAATTCCGGAGATGATGAGGCCGCCGGCAAGACCGTGCCCGCCTTCGGGATGGAACGCGGGGTGCGCGATATATTGCGCGACATGGGAGGCGCCGGCCGATTGGCCCATCAGAAAGATGCGCCCGGCGTTCATGCCGCGTGCGGCCGCGTTCTTCTGGATCCAGCGGATCGCGTTGGCGACGTCCTCATTGCCCGCGGGCCATTTGTGCCGCGGCGCCAGGCGGTACGTCATGTTGACGCCGGCCATGCCGTTGCGCACCGCCCAGACCATGACATTGTCGTAATAGGGAAAGTCCGGGCTCTTGCGGTTGCCGGCGACGAAGCCGCCGCCGTGAAGATAGACCAGCACCGTCAGCGCCGTGCCGCCCGCGGCCGGCAAGAACAGATCGAGCCGGTTGCGCTCCTCGTCGGGCCCGTACCGGATGTCGCGCTCCACCGTCACGCCGGGATATGGCTCGGCGCCATGGTAAGGCTTATAGAGCTCCATCGCGGCGCCGAGCGTCGCCGGCGTGATCTCGACGCCGATGGCGCGAATCTTGCGGCGCATCTCGGCGACGTCAAAAGGCTTGCTGCCGGCGGCGTCGGGCATGGTGTCCTCCCGGAAATGCGTTGTTAGATGCGGTCGAATTCGTCGCTGACGGTCGGGAACACCCGCATATAGGCTTCGGCATATTTGATATGCGTCTTGCCGGAATTGCGCGATGCCTGGATGCCACGGTTGAGCGCGACGCGGGTATAGTAGTCCCAGAGATATTCCTGGGCCGCCATCAGCTCGAAGGCCCTTCGCTTTTTCTCGAATACGGGCGTGATGTCGAGGAGCAGCTGCGGCTTCCAGTTGCACTGTTCGGTCTGGTGCGGCTCGAACAGAAAGACGGGCGGCGCGCCCAGCACCTTGCCGGTGCCCGGCTTGTGGCCCCAGGCCTGGGCGATGATGCGGGCCTCTTGCGCGACATTCGCCGCCAAAGGGTGGTCGTAATTGTAGGGGTCTTCCATCGAGTGCGTGAGCACGAATTCCGGCTGCAGCTCGCGGTAGATGTCGGCGAGCCGGAACAGCTCCGCTTCGCCGACGCGCATCGGATAGTCCTGAAGGTCGAAGGAGATGATCTCGCCGCCGAGCAGGTCCGCCGCCGCCTCGCTCTCGGCGCGCCGCGCCTTTTGCACCTTTTCGAGCGTCATGCCGGGCTCGCGCCACATCTTGGCGCTTTCGCCGCGCTCGCCGAAGCTGAGGCAGACGATGACCATGCGGTAGCCGCGCTCGGCGTAAAGCGCGACCGCGCCGCCGGCGCGCCACACGAAATCTGCCGCGTGGGCGCTCACCACCAGTCCGGTCTTCCTCTTTCCGTCCGCCATCACCCCGCTCCTCAAGTTGCGGCCGGACTTTACGGCATGGCCCGGGGCCGGCGCAAATGCGTTGGCGCCAGCCGCGCCCGTCCCGGGCAAAGCCACAAAACACCGAGGGTTGAAGCCCCCCGAAGCGCGTGCTAGCTAACCGCCATCTTCCATTCCTGGCCGCGGAACCCTCTTGCCATGACGTATATCGTCAACGAAGCCTGCATCAAATGTAAGTACATGGATTGCGTCGAAGTGTGTCCGGTCGACTGCTTCTATGAAGGCGAAAACATGCTCGTCATTCATCCGGACGAATGTATCGATTGCGGGGTGTGCGAGCCGGAATGTCCGGCGGAAGCGATCAAGCCGGATAGCGAGCCCGATGCGGAAAACTGGGTCGAAATGAACCGCCAATACGCCCAGACCTGGCCCAATATCACGCGCAAGGGCACGCCGCCGGCGGACGGCAAGGAATGGGAAGGCGTTCCCGATAAGTTCAAAAAGTTCTTCGACCCGAATCCGCCAAAGCGTTAAGTTTCAATGGCTTGGCGACGGTGCCGGCGTACCGGCCCGGCTCGCCTCTGGAATCTCCCCGATAAATATGTTAGATATAAGGGCTGACGCGGAATCCTCCGCGTCTCCCGGTTAAAAAGCGTCCGGGCGTTCGCACTGACTCGCAAAGGTTCCGATTGGAATGCGTGGGTTGGGCTAGGGGAGCGTGTCCCTTGGCCGCCGCTAGTTGAGAGAGGAAAAATGGCGGAGAAGCGTGATTTTTCAAAAGGCGATCTGGTGGTTTATCCCACCCACGGCGTCGGTAAGATCGTTGGCGTCGAGACGCAAGAAATCGCCGGGCATCGTTTGAGCCTGTTCGTGGTGCATTTCGACAAGGATCGCATGACTTTGCGCGTGCCGCTGGCGAAGGCGAAGCTCTCCGGTCTGCGGCGTTTATCGACCCGCAAGGAGATGGACGCGGCGCTGACCCGGTTGAAAGGCCGCTCGCGCGTCAAGCGCACGATGTGGAGCCGCCGGGCCCAGGAATACGAAGCCAAGATCAATTCCGGCGACCCGGCATCCATTGCCGAAGTGGTGCGCGATCTCTACCGCAATGTCGGTCAACCCGAGCAATCTTACAGCGAGCGGCAGATCTACCAGGCGGCAATGGACCGGCTGGTGCGCGAATTCGCCGCGGTCGAGAAGATCGACGAGTCGACGGCGACGCGCCGGCTCGAGCAGATTTTGAGCGTGGCCTGAACCGTTCGGGCGGAGCTGCCACGGCGAAAGTCGGGGGAGGTCCGTTGAAGACGGCGCCCATCGCCAACCCGCTCGCGGCAGCGACGTTCTGGCCGCCGGACCGTTGATTGCCGCGTCGCAGATCGCGGAGGTGGGCGCGAACCGGGCGCGGCTCATCCCCCGGCGACATAACGGCCGACCCTGAGATCGGCACACCGGGCGAGCGCCCGCCGCACCGGGAATGCGGGGGCCCGCGCCGGCGTCGCCGGCACGGCCGGCATCCGGGTGCCTCCCCTCCCTTAAGAAAGCGGCTCGCCGCCGGCGCCGCGCGAAACGGCATCGCGACGGCTCAAAACAGGCCCGGTCGGGCGTTGCGCCGGTTCGGTCAGCCTCGCTTACGCTCAATCGGCTGGACGGGCCGCGCTCGTAGTGAAACAGTTGTGACGCCCAATGAGAATGATAAGCGGGAGGATAGAATGGCGCAGGCGCAGACCGTCGAGATCAGCCGTCTGATCGACGGGCGAAAGCTCGACGGCTTCAATGCCCGCATCGTGGTGATTTGCTGGCTCATTATGTTTTTCGAAGGCTACGACCTGGCGACGCTCGCGGTCGCGGGTCCGTCGCTGATGAAGCTGTGGGGCATCAAAAGCATGGCCTCGATGGGCTATGCGTTCAGCGCCGTCCTCTTTGCCACCATCTTTGGCACCCCGCTGTTCGGCTGGATCGGCGACCGCTATGGCCGCAAGAACGCCCTGGTCCTGGCGTGTCTCGGGATCGGCGTGTTCTCCCTGGCGACGATGTTCGTGACCTCCCTCGACCAGATGATCGTGGTCCGCCTGTTCACCGGGCTCGCGATCGGCGGGATCGGCGCCAACACGCTGGCGCTCAACGCCGAATTTGCGCCGCGGCGGGTGCGCGCGACGCTCATGATCGTGATGTTCACCGGCATCACCCTTGGCGCCGCGATCCCGGGTGCGATCGCGCCCCGTCTCCTTCCGGTCTATGGCTGGCAGGCCCTGTTCTTTATCGGCGGCGTGACGCCGCTCATCATGGCAGCCGTATCGGCCCTGTTTCTGCCGGAATCGATCAAGTTCCTGACCCTGCGCGGCGGCAGCGCGACGCGGATCCGGGAGATCGTCCGTCATCTTGACGGTCCGGCCGCGATCAATCCCGAGACCCGGTTTGTCGTCGCCGACGAAAAGCCGACGGAGAACCTGTCGCCGGCCTTGCTGTTCCGGGACGGGCTCGGCGGGCTCACGACCTTGCTGTGGATCATCAACCTCTTCAGCGTGCTGTCGCTCTATTTCATCTCGTTCTGGCTGCCCACGGTGATGGCCTCCACCAGCTTCAGAACCGATGCGCCCTATTTCCAGACGTTGTTCCAGACCGGCGGCACGATCGGCGGCCTGGCGGTGGCGCGGCCGGTGGACAAGATCGGGCTCCTTCCGGTGTTCATCATGTTTCTGGTGGCGATCCCGTTCTCGTGCGCCATCGGCTTCACCACGGGATCGGAGACTTTGGCGATGATCGTCGTCTCGATCTCGGGCTTTTTCGTGCTCGGGCTCCAATTTGCGCTGAACGCCGCAGGCGCCTTGATTTATCCGACCACGCTCCGGGCCACGGGTTCGGCCTGGTCGGGGACCCTTGGCCGGCTCGGCTCCGTCGCGGGTCCCTCGGTCGCCGGCATCCTGTTGTCGACCGGCATGTCGATCCAGACCTTCTATCTGACCTTGGTCGTGCCGCTGGGGCTGGGGGCGATTGCCTCCTTCTTCTTTGCGCGGCTCTACTACCGGCGCTTCCAGGGCCACACGTTCGAGCGCGAACAGGTGCGGCCGGCGCCGGCACCAGGCGATTAATACAAGCCCGCGGTGCGGGCCCGCCCGCGCACCAGCGCCAGGATCGCATCGATGGTCGGCGTGTCGATGCCGGTGAGATCGCCGAGCTCGGCGACCGCGGTCACCATCGGGTCTATCTCCATCGGCCGCCCGCGCTCCAAGTCCTGCAGCATCGAGGTCTTGTGCTCGCCGACCTCGCCGCCGCCGGCGATGCGGCGGTCGACGTCGATGGGAAAGCTCGCGCCCAGCGCCTCGCCGATCCGTTGCGCCTCGAGCATGGCCTGACGCACCAGCGCGCGCAGTGGCGGGTCGTCGACGATGGCCTTCAACGTGGCCCCGGTCAGGGCGCTGACCGGATTGAAGGCGACGTTGCCCCAGAGCTTCACCCAGATCTCGTCGCGGATGCGGGCGCGCACCGGCGCGCGCAGGCCGGCTTTGATCATGGCCTGGGACAAAGCGGTGACGCGCGCGCTCTTGCTGCCGTCGGGCTCGCCGACGGGAAACCGGTCGCTGTCGCGATGTTCGATCACGCCGGGAGCGACGAGCTCCGCGGCCGGCAGCACGACGCAACCGAGCGCGCGCTCCGGCCCGAGCGTATCCCAGATGACGCCGCCCCGATCGACCGATGCCACGCGGTGATCGCGGTAGGGCCCTTCGAGCCCATGGAAATACCACCACGGCACGCCGTTGACGGCATAGAGGATCGCGGTCTCGGGTCCCAAGAGGGCTTTGATCTGCGCCGCCACCGCGGCAATCTGATGGGCCTTCAGGGTGACGATGACGTAATCCTGTTTGCCCAGCGTCGCGGGGTCGTTGCTGGCGGCGAGTTTGACGTTGCGCGTCTCGCCGGCGATTTTCAGCGTCAACCCGTTGCGCCGAACCGCCTCGAGATGCGGCCCCCGCGCGACGACGCTGGTCTCGATCCCGCTCTGCGCCAGCAACACCGCGATATAGCCGCCGATGGCGCCGGCGCCGTAGACGCAAACTCTCATTTCGCCAGCCCGAGCTTTTCCGCGAGGCCAATGCGCATCAGCTTGCCGGTGGCGCCTTTCGGGATCTCCTTCAGGAACACGATCCTGCGTGGCACCTTGAAATCCGCGAGGCGCGCCGCGCAAAAGTCGCGCAGCTCGCGCTCGCCCACTTCCTTGTCGTCACGCAACACCACGGCCGCGGCGACCTCTTCGCCGAGCAGCTCGTGCGGCACGGCGAAGGTCAGCGCCTGCTCGACCGCTTCATGGTCGAGGAGGATCTCATCGACCTCGCGCGGCGAGATCTTCTCGCCGCCGCGATTGATCAGCTCCTTGAGCCGGCCGGTCAGCGACAGGTAGCCGTCGGGGTCGAGCAGGCCCTGGTCGCCGGTGCGGAACCAGCCATCGGTGAAGGCGGCGGCGTTGGCTTCAGGGTTGTTGTCGTAGCCGCTTGTGACATTGGCGCCGCGGATCACGACCTCGCCGATGCTGCCCGGGGTCAGGAGATGACCGGCCTCGTCCATGATGGAGACTTGGGGACCTGCGGCAACGCCGACGCTGCCCGGTTTGCGCACCGCCGGCGGCAGCGGGTTGCTCGCCATCTGGTGGGCGGCCTCGGTCATGCCGTAAGACTCGATGACCGGACAGCCGAAGGTCGCCTCGAGCGCGGCCAGCACGCTCGGCGGCAGCGACGAGGAGGAGCTGCGGATGAAGCGCAGCCTGGCGCGCTCGATGATCTCCCGGTTGCGCCCGGCGCGCGCCAGTATCGCCTGGTGCATGGTCGGCACCGCCGTGTACCAGGTGGGCTTCACCTCGTCGAGCCAGGCGAAGAATTTGAGCGCGTTGAAGCCCGGCGTGCACGCCACGGCGGCACCCGCCGCGAGCGACGCCAGCACGGCGGCCATGAGGCCGTGAATGTGGAAGAGCGGCATGATGTTGAGGCAACAATCCGCGGGCGCAAGGCGCAAGGTCGCGCCGATATGGCGCGCCGAGGCGCAGATATTGGCGGCGGTGAGCGGCACGATTTTCGGTCGCGATGTCGTTCCCGAAGTGTGCAGCACCAGGGCGATGTCCCGAGGTCCGGAGAAGCCGGCGGCGCCGGCGCTCCCCGGCATGGCGCCGCGCGGCTCCAGCCGGAAGCCGCCGGCCGGACCCGGCGCCGGCACCAGATCGATGACCGGCACGCCGAGCCGTTGCGCCACCGCGATGGCGGGATTGTCCATCCCGGCCTCGATCACCAGCGCCTTGGCGCCGAGATCGGACAGGTAGAATTCGTACTCGTCGGCGCGATAAGCGGGGTTGAGCGGCGCCGCGGTGGCGCCGGCGGCGATCGCGAGGAAGCCGGTCGCCGCGCGGGGGCCGTTCGGCGCGACCAGAGCGACGCGATCGTTGCGCCCGATGCCGAGAGCGTTGATGCGCGCCACGGTCGCCGCCACGAAGGCGCGCAGGCTCGCAAAATCCATCGCCTGGCTCTCGGGAGCGCCGATTGCCGGCGCCGCGTCGGCGCCGCGGCGCAGGATGTCCGGGATGGTCGCCAGATCCGTCACGTCTCATTCTCCTTCGACAGACACGCCCTCATCCTTCCACGCTGTCAAACGCGGAAGCCAGCGCGGAACGCTGGCACAATAGCGAGCAAATTGCACGCCATAGCGCCGCCGCAATGTCGGCTCTTCGTAGCTGCGCACGAAGAGGTCAAAGCCCAGGCACACGATCGCGCCCCAGACCAGGAGCGCGACGCTGGCGAGGACCAAGGCCTGACCGAAAATCAGCGCCGCGACGCCGACATACATCGGATTGCGCACGTGGCGATAAAGGCCGGTCACGATCAGCCGGTCGGTCGGGTAGAGCGGCGCCGGCGTGCCCAGACCCTCCTGGGCGAAGCGCCGGAACGAATCGAGCAGCGGCGGAATGCCGGCGACGATCAGCGCGCCGCCGACCCACCGCAGCCCGACCAGTCCAAGAAGCGGTTCGCCCATGCGCCAGCGCGACACGAGCCACGGTATCAGCCCGGCGACCGTTCCCGGCGCAACGAGGAGAAAGAGCAGCGTGCCCAGCGCAGCCCGCACACCACGACGCATTATGCGTCCTCGCCGTCGTCATTCCGCCATTTGTTAAACACGTGCTTTTGTCCCCGGACCTTGTTAAACTGGCGACGAACGGAGGATTGAAAGCGGTGAAAAACCCCATCCCCGCCGCGGCGGCCGTGCTCGGACTGATCGCACTGGGGGGCTTCGCGAAGCCGGTTCAGGCGCAGGATCAGGGGCGTGTCGCCGAAACGGCGGCGCTCAGCGGACCCGGGCTGCAAGATAACAGCCCTGCCGTGGCGACCAAGACACCGGTAAAAAAACCGAAACAGGCAGCCGCGCATAAATCGGGAAAACCGCACCCGAAAAGCGATGTGGGGGGGCTCACCTTCGAGAGCCGCACCGGCCATTATTTCGACCCCTTGTCCCTGGCCCCGGCGCCCGACAGCCGGCCTGATCCGATCAAATCGCAATTCGACCAGGTGACCAGTTCGACGGCGTTGCCCGACCGGGCGCCGGTGGCAACGACCCCGGACGATTCGGCGAACTCGCAGATCTCGTCGGCAACCATCGAACAAATGGGCAAGGGGCGGAACAGCACCGTCGTGGTGCCGCTGTTCCACGTTCTCAACGGCCTTTCGACCGGGCCGGCGGAGTAGGCCCGCGGCGCTCACAACAACAGCGCACCTTCCAGCACCAACAGTTTTCCCTTCCAGGCGCTTCCGCCTGGCGCACTGAAGCCGCCAAGCCCGTTGGCCGCCACCACGCGATGGCATGGCACCAGGATCGGGATCGGATTCCGGCTGCATGCCCGCCCGACCGCGCGCGCGTCGATGCCGGTCGCTCTGGCGATGTCGCCATAGGTCCGGGTTTCGCCGTACGGGATCGCGGCCATCACCTGCCAGACCTTGATCTCGCACGGCGCGCCGTGCGGCTTGAGGGGCAAGTCGAATTCCGGGCGCTTGCCGGCGAAATAGGCGCGGATTTCGCGCCCGGCGCGCCGCAGCAGCGCCGTCGCATCGTCGGGTCCGGCAGCGTTGCCGTCCCACATCAACCGGGTAATGAAGCCGCTCTCCTCGACGATCGTCAGCGGTCCGACCGGACCGTCGAGCGAAAGATGCGGCATGTCATTTCTCCCGGAGCAATGCCGCCAATGAGGCGGCGTCGGTCACGGGCAGCGAGCAGACCGTGCCTTCGCACACATAGGCGGTCGCCTCGCCGTTGGCCTGCCCCTTCCCGGCGGCAGGATGATCCGCCGGCAGATCGCGCCCCGGCGGCACGATGTCGAGTACCAGGTTGGGCAGCGGCGCCGCATTGACGACGCGCTGAAGCGCATCGGTCCGGGCTTCGCCGCGCACGCCGCGGATCACGATCTGCAGCCCGCGTTGCAGCAGCTCATTGCCGTTGAACAGCGCGCCGCAGCCAAAGACATTGCGCCGGGCCTCGCCGCCGAAAGCGCGCACCAAATGTTCCGCGCGTTCGCGGTAGCCCGACTTGCCGGTGAGGAAATAGAGCCGCGCCAGCACCCCCGCCATGACGCCGTTGCCCGAAGGATTGGGCGCGTCATGCGCCTGCTTGGTGCGCGCGATCAGCGCCTCGGCATCGGCGGCCGAGAAGAAGAAGCCGCCTTTGTCCGGGTCCCAATAATATTTGATGGCGGCCGCGACCCAGGCTTCGCCTTGCGCCAGATCGGTGTCGCCGCCCTCCGCCTCGTGGAGCGCGAGTGCCGCGCGCGCCATGTTGGCGTAATCGTCGATCAGCGCGAGGTTGCGCGCCTGTCCCATGCGCCAGCTGTGCCACAGGCGATCGTCGGCGGCACTCATGTCGCGGCGCACGAAGGCATAGGCCGCGCGCGCCAGTGCCAGCCAGTCGCGGCGCGCGAAGACGCGACCGGCATTGGCGAGGGCGGCGATCGCCAATCCGTTCCAGTCGGCCAGCACCTTGTCGTCGAGGGCCGGGCGAATGCGCGGCGCGCGAGCGCGGAACAGGACGTCGCGATCTTGCGCCAATTGCCGCTCGGTAGCCTCGTCGCTGCGCTCCCGATGGTGGAGGCGATTGAGAATGGTCTTGCCTTCCCAATTGCCGCCGTGCGTCACATCGTAGAATTGCTTGAAGCGCGCCGCCCCGCGGCCGAGAGCGGCATCGATCTCGTCTTCGCGCCACACATAGAACCGCCCTTCCTCATGCTCGCTGTCGGCATCGAGGCTCGCGGCGAAGCCGCCGTCCGGCTGGCGCATCTCCCGCGCCAGCCAGCCGATCGTCTCGGCGACCCGCTCGGCATAGAGCGGATTTTGTGTTTCCTGCCAGACCGCGGTCAACAGGTCGATCAACAGCGCATTGTCGTAGAGCATCTTCTCGAAGTGCGGCGCCAGCCAGCGCGCATCGGTGGAGTAGCGCGCGAATCCGCCGCCGAGATGGTCGTAGATGCCGCCCTGGCAGATGTGATCGAGCGTCAGGAGCACCGCGTCGCGCATGGCGCTGTCGCGGTTGCGCCGCCACGCGCGCCACAGTGTTTCGAGCGCCGGCACTTGTGGAAACTTCGGTGCGCCGCCGAAGCCGCCGTGCGCGCTGTCGATCGCCTGCAGCAGCGCGCTTGCCGCCTGATCCGTCAGCGCCATGCTGAGGCCGCCGCCGGCCTGCGGCGCACCGAGGCGCTCCAGCACTTGCTGGAGGGCGGCGACGTTCTTCGCGACATTGCCGCGGTCTTCGCGCCAGGCGCGGGCGATTGCCGTCAGCACCTGACCGAAGCCGGGCCGGCCGTAGCGCGGCTCCGGGGGAAAGTAGGTGCCGCCCCAAAAAGGCTCGCCGGCGGGGGTGAGGAACATGGTGAGCGGCCAGCCGCCCTGTTCACCCATCGCTTGCAGCGCGTGCTGGTAGATGATGTCCAGGTCGGGGCGCTCCTCGCGGTCGACCTTGATGTTGACGAAGAGCGCGTTCATCGCATCGGCAATTTCGCGGCGCTCGAAGCTCTCATGCGCCATGACGTGGCACCAATGGCAGGCGGCATAGCCGACCGATAGCAGGATCGGCTTGTCGAGGGCGCGCGCCGCGGCAAGCGCGGCGCTGCTCCAGGGCTGCCAGTGCACCGGATTGTCCTTGTGCTGCAGGAGGTAGGGGCTGGTCTCGCCGCCAAGCGCGTTGCCGGGAAGAGGGTCGCTCATCGCCGCGACGATAGCGCAAAGAGCGGCGCCGCGCGAATCGGGGCGGCGGCGGCGTGCCTCGCCACGGAGGCTCTGACGGGTTGCCAGAGCCCCTATCGGGGCCCGGAGCCGGTCCGCTTCAGGCCCGCGGCGGGGCGCCGTCCTTCCGGCATGAAGACGTGGCCACGTCGTCCGTTCGAGCGCCGTCATTCCGCTTTTCGCCTGCCCTATCCGGCCACTAAGCGGCTGCCGTTCATCTTTGCAGACGCGGGCAAGATCGGGGTCACGGTCGCCGTGAAGAAAAGGGGCTTCGATAGGCGGCCGTCAGGCGTAAGCCCGGCAACATGGGGGCTTTGCCTCAAAGTCACGTTGACGCCGCAAAGGCGGGCGGCATGGTGCCGAGCGCGGCGACGATGAGGACGATCGCAACGCCGAGCGCCGTCTCGATTTCCGCGTTGCGGCGCAGTGCGGCGACGTCGCCGCGCGGCGTCAGACGGAGACGGTTGACGGCCGCGACAGACACCATGACACAGAACAACACCAGCTTGACGAGGAGCAGCAGGCCATAGGGCGAGCCGATCAACGCCCCGACACTACCAACCATGAACCAGGCGTTGACCGCGCCCGACGCCAAGATGATGCAAACGCTGACGACGCCCAGCGTCGAGAAACGCCAGGCGATTGCGCTGCCGTCCGGTCGGCGCATCGCGGCCGA
>Ga0123356_10001697_pt1 | contig 24108 bp, 41 predicted proteins | sample TergutEmb28metaG_2_FD_92546 | JGI IMG/M metagenome (GOLD analysis project Ga0123356, IMG submission 92546) | Embiratermes neotenicus P3 segment gut microbial communities from Petit-Saut dam, French Guiana - Emb289 P3 | ecosystem: Host-associated > Arthropoda: Insects > Digestive system > Gut ...
CACCTTCACGGTCTTCGCGTCAACCTGCCACACGCCTTGCTCGCGGCCAGTCAACGCAGGCTTAGGGCGAGCCTTCAGACGCTTCTTCTTAGCCTTTGTCAGGTTGTCAACGGTGATAGGTAGGGCGGGGCTCACGGCAGCACCTCAAGGGCAACAGCTCGACCATCGCCAGTTGAATACCACACCAGCGTGTCACCCACCTTGACTGTCAGCCGATCTGGGATGGTGACGGGAGGGGGTTGGGCAACGCCACCATTGTCGGGATGGCACAGTGCCTGATCTGCGTCGAGCGCGTACACACTGCCATGACAAACAGGATCAACAGTCATGATCCGCTCGCGCGTCTTTGCCACGTCCAGACCGACTGGCCTGCACCAACGTTGTGCAACGCTCGCGTAACCACCACGCGACCCTGGCCGGCAAGCTCAATCGTCACTCCTGGCCAAACTCTCAGGTCCAGCACGCCAACTACGCGTCCCGAGTATTCGCATGAGCGCAGCCGGTCCATCTCCGCATCCGCCCAGCGCATAGCCACACCTGAGGAAGGCGGGTCAAACGGTGGCTGAAGAGCGACTGTTCGACCCTCAATATCTATCTGCGCAACGACCTGTTCGCCTCGCCACGTGACCGTCACAGCGCTCGGCAGCGGGTTCCACGACCAGCCAGACGCGTCGCCATCGTGTCCGGCTTGGAAAGCTGGCTCAGCAACAGCCAACTCGTCGAACGTCAACAGGTCAGCGCGACGGTCGTGGACCCGCAACAACAGGCCTTCTACCCTACACAGCGCAGCCAACGCCCGTCCGGGCGTCTGCCTATGGTCGAGGCCGAAGTGTGGGCAGACCATGCTGGGCAGCTTGTCGAGGCCATCAATGGACAGCTCGCACATGCCAGCCAGGTCTTGTACCAGATCTGCTATCCGGACTTTGGTCCACGCTCGTGCCACTGGGTACAGCCCGGTGGGTGGGATGGCAGCAGCGTCAATCTCCACGCCACCTGGTGACGCCGTGACTGACCTAGCAAACATCACGCCCGTTTCCAACTGTCCAAGCCTGGCTGACACTTCACAGCCCGCCGTAGCGTTGGCGACCTCCGGCCGGTCAAGCACTCCAGACAGGTGCATCCTCATCGTTGACCCTGCGTCGCACAGCCGCCCGTCGTACACCAAGGCCGCGACCTGGTCGCCTCCCACGCTCTCGTCACAGACACGGACCAGGATGTCGCTAGTCAACATGCTGCCCCCTGTCCAGGACTTCGTCCGGATAGACGGGAATGTGGACAGCTTTCCCTGCGGGAAGGATCAGGAAGTGGCCCAGTTCAGGGTTGGCATCCAGGAGCACCCCTGTCATCGTCTCGTCGTAGTAGACGAGCGCAGCAATCACGTCCCACGTCTCACCACCGGACGTCACAAACCGCGTCCACCCGGTCGGACTGGCGAACCTAGACAAGGGACTCACGCTCGGCCCTGGCAAGCGCGTCGGCCATCACGTCCGCGATCTCTTCGCTGCGGGCTTTGATCGCGTCAACGATCTCCTGGCCCACATCCCGACTGTTGCCACTGGTGAGGGTCACAACTGGTGCGATGGTCATTGAGACGGTGACCGACGCTCCACTGTTGCGACCCATAACTGCCTGATCGACGAGTGTGTCGGATACGCCGAGCATGGTGCCGGCTTGAGCCCACCGTTGTACGTTTGCGGCCCTGACGGCGTTGTCGAATGAGATGACGAGCTCACGACCGGCCTCGCCGGCGAGCGATGGTCCTTGCGTCCATCCACCCTTCGCCAGTTCGGGGATCTTGGGAATGTGCAGGACGTTCGCCAGTGACTCGCCGACCAGGGGAATGTGACGGATCTTGTCCGTCAACCAGTTCACCTTATCAATGACCCAGTTCACGCATCGGATCAGGAAGTTGATCGGGGCCTTGATTATCGTCGTGATCGTCCCCCACACCTTGGTGAACGCGTTCACGATTGACCGCCAGGCATCCGACCAGCGGCCCCGGAACGCGTTGGTCACGAACCCGAGGATGCCTTGCAGGACCTGCACCACAGGGTTGTTCATGATGAATTCGAACGCCCGCTTCATGGGCTGCACGATCACGTCGTGAATGGCGCCCCACACGGCTTGCCCGAATCCGACCAGGCTCTTCCAGGACCTGGTGAAGAACCCTGAGACCTTCTCCCAGGCGGAGGACAAGAACGCGGTGAACCGTGCCCAGAGCTTACGGCCGGTCTCCGTCTTGGCGAAGAACCATGTTAGGCCAGCCACGACGGCTGTGATTGCCGTGAGAATCAGTCCCAGTGGGTTAGCACTTGCGACAAGGTTGAAGGCGGCCTGGGCGAGTTTCGCCAGCTCCATCGCCACCTTGTAGGCCTTGTAGGCGGCCACTAGCGTACCGATTGTTATGGCTAGGGCTGAGAGCCAGTCGCGGTTGCGGACAACCCACGCGACTAGGTCGGCCAGTTTGTTAACCAGCCAGGCGGCAACCTGGCCTGCCTGGCGGATGCCGTTGGTGAGGAACGATCCTACGGCGCGGGCGAACTGTGAGACTTGCTCACGGTTTGCCTCGAACCACAGTTGGAGCCTTGTCAGTACCCCACTGATCGCGTCGCGAACTGTTCGCACGAAACCAGCGACCGCAGGAACCAGGTGGCCCATGATCCACCCGCCGAGAACCCGAACGGCTGGTACAACATTCCGAGAGATCCACGAGGCGAGGCTACTAACGGCTGGTACCGCCGTGTCCTTGATCCACCTGGTGAAGGTCTGAGCGAATGGCTTGACTTTGGCACCGGCCTCGTCGAGCCACTGACCTACCCCGTTGAATAGGGTCTTGACCTCTGGGAATACGTCCTCGACTAGGGCAACGCCGAACCGTGACAGGGCGGCCCGCATGTTTGCAAACGCACCCTTGGTGGTGTCACCCATCTTTTTCGCAGCGCCCGACATGATGATGCCGTCTTTGCCGAACGACTTGGCGCCCTTTTCCCACAGCTCGAAGAACAGGTCAGATGAGACCATGCCCCTCGTGACGGCGGCCTGCATGTCGGCAACTGACACTCCAGCAGCAGACGCTAGCAGTTGGAATGAGGGGACGCCACGTGTCTGCAACTGTTGCATTACGCCGGTCGTTACCTTGCCGCGCGTGGAAATCTTGGAGAACAGATCGGCCACAGCGTCGAGCGGCGTGTTGGAGAAGGCTGCGGCATCAGCCACCAGCTCGAAGTCATTGTTGAGCGTTGCCAGTGACCTGCCAGCAGCGAAGAGCTTCGCTAGCGACCCGGCACCTTCATCCATCGCATACGCCGTGCCTCGAAGACTGGCCTTTAGGCCGTCCATCAAGCGGGCCGTGTCCTTTTGCGCCACGCCTAGGGCCCTGAACTTGGCCTCAGCGTCCTCGATGGCAAGCAGCCTGTCGATGCCACCCTTGACTGCCAGACCAGTGACTGCGACGACGGCGCCCGTCGCAGCCTTGGCAGCTAGCTTCCCGTACTTGGCGACAGCGCCAAAGGCCTTGCCGAAGCCTGCCGACACCCTCCGCGCCGCGTCAGCATACTTCTTGCCGATGACCTGGGCGTCCTTCTCGATTTTGCTCGTCGTCCGACTGTAGGACGAGTTGAGCTTGCCGCCTATGGCGACAATGGATTCGACCTTGGACTTGGTGGCCACGACCTCACCCCCGCCCGACGGTCAGCGGCGACGAGCCGCCGCGCGGCGTTGAGCACGGTTCATTGGGTCGCCGTGGACGCTTATCGGCTTAGCGCTCTGCGCCCGCTCCGATATGTAGTCGTTGTAGGCGCCCTTGTATTCAGCGAGGAACTCGACGACCGGCATTGAGAGGATCTCTTCGCGAGACCAGTGAAGAAGAGCTGACATAGCCCGGATTCCGGCGTTGAATCCTACGAGGCTATGCCATCCAGCGGTTTTAGGAAAACGCCCCCCAGGAAAGTCAGGAAGGGCAGCACGCTGCCAGTCAGCTCGCTGAAGTGCTCCCAGCGCAACCGGTGATCGCAGGCCATCACGAGCGCCCACCCGGCGTGGGCGTGGACCCGCAAGTCCTCGTTGAGGACCTCCGAGGTGGCGCCTCGCTTGAGGACCTCAAGCCAGAGCGTACCTTTCACATTCGTGTAGTCGTACGGCAGGTCAGAGACAGAAACGTCGTTGCCCAGCAGCAGAGGAGTCGGAAGGTGAATGGTTCCTCTGAGCATGTCGTCAATGGACAGCTCTTTCACCTCATCCTCAGGTGGCATTGGCGCCGCCTCGCCTGGGCGAAGGACCTCAGCTTGAACCGGAGGCGCAACCGGGGCTTGGGTGGGTGTGGGGAGCGACTCAGCCTCCGCTCCCCACACCGGTTGTGTCGGCGTGGCCGACTGTGGTTGCGACGCCGGGGGCTGAGTCAACCCGAACGCCGCGCCGTCGCTCACACCAGACTCCGATAGTTCTTGGCGTAGTCAACGCCGTTGATCTTGCAGATCCCTTGGAGCCTGTCAATGAGGGCGATCTGCTTGTTCCCGGCCAACAATTCGAGCCGCGAGACAGAGAACTCAAACTCGTGCTCTCCTGCCTCCCCGGGAGTGATAGACATCTCCGGAAGCATCGCCGTTGGGACCGCGCGCATGAGAGCTGCGATCCCTACCGGCGCGGTGTCGCCGGTGCGTTCGGCCATGTCAACCTGGGCAGCCCGGAACTCCAGGTCCTTGGTGACCGGAGCTGCGAGCGCAGAAAACGCCTCATGTGAGATACCAGCCATGGTCACCTTGGTGGACATGTTCTCCATCAGGGTGCCGATAGGCACCGTGAAGGTACCCGACGCCTGGAAATCGTGAGTGAGGAGGGCGATGCCCGGCAGCGTGAAGGAAACATCTGAGCCGATGAGCTTGCCGTTGACGCGCGCCGAGGAGGCTGCAATAGGTCCGCTCAGGTTCATGACGCGTCCCCCTGTCCGAAGTAGGTGTCGAAGCCCTTGTCTGTCCAAACGGCGTTGAGGGCAAGTGCTTTGGCGGGCGGTGTGGTTGTTGCGGCGAGTCGGAAGACAAACTGGCCGCGCCGCAGCCCGTCCTTGGAGTTGTCGGTGACGAGGAATGTGATCGTCGGGTCGCCCAGGAGTGCGCCTCTGGAGACGAGCCAGTTGAGGAAGTCCTGGGTGGTTGACCGGATCCGTTCGACGAGGAACCGGTCGGTCGCGTCGTCAATCACGTCGAACCACCTGGCTTGGAACCAGTTGGTGATGTAGTCGAGCAGACGAATGGTCGAGTCGAACCGAGAACGCGGGTCGGCAACCTCGCCGTCCACAACGGCGGACGTCTGGTCGCCCCAGGTGAACCACGTCCCGAGACGGTTGATTGTCGTGGTGATGCCGTCTTGGTCGAGGACGTTGCCTGCGATCTCGTCGAGGCACCAGTCTTCGGCCAGACCATTGGTGTCAACGGACAGGTTGCCACCTGACCGGACTGGGATGCCGTCGTGCGCCAGGTCGGCGCGACACGTGGCAGCCACCCTGTGTGCCGACAGCCACGTCTCACGACCGTTTGCGTCAACGACCTTTGGCCAGCACACGACAAGACGTTCGGAGGTGTAGCCGTTGGTGGTCTTCCATGCCTTTGCCGCCGTGACGGTCGTGACCGTTTGCGGTAGGTCGGCGACCACGAGTGCATCCCAGTGGCCGTCTGCCTTGGATGCTACTGCGAGCAGTGCCTTGGCTACCTCTGGGATGTGCGACCATCCCGGTGTGGCCAGTATCGTCGCTGGCCGTCCGAGAACAGAACCGACCCGGTGTATTGCGCCGATACCCTCGAACTGGCCCTGGTCACGATCTGCCTTTCCGATGATCGCAGTCGCGGTCACCTTCGACGGGTCCACCGTGTCCCAGGTTGCCGACTTTGATCCGTCGGTCGCCGTTGGCCCGATGAGCGTGACGACGACGGCCTTGCGTGAAGCGTTCCACTCGGCAGTGAAATCGACTCCCTCAGCCAGCGAATCAATGGTGAGGCTGTCAAGCACGATAAGGTCGGATTCGATGACAGCTTGTCGGGCCTGGAACACCAGGGTCTGAGTGACCTCAGCTCCAGTGTGCAGGGTCGGGTCAAGGACGTTGATTACAGCGATTGGTCCGACCCCGTCGAACCTAGTGTCGAAGTGGGCGGCCAGCGCGTGCCCCAACGTGAAACTGTCGAAGTCGCCGCTGTAGCCGATTGTACGAGCTGCGGCATCCAGCGAGTCCAACCGAACTGGTCGATTGACGAGCCCCTTGTCGGTCCATCCCTTGATGAGATTGACCGGTGCTGTACCGACGTAGCATGGCAGCGTACTGCCCAAAGCCGCGTCGGAGACGATGCTGTTGTCCAGTACGGCTGTAACGCCGTACGGGTAATTAGGCACGCGAAATCACCCCTTTCTGGGTGCGTGTTTGGAGGAGCAGGCCCGGCAACCTAGACGAGGTCGCGGACCCGTGGATCGTGGCGAGGCTCTGGTGCCTTGGCCATGAGTGTGAAAGTGGTCCGTACCGACCAGAAAGGCCACGCGTCAACCAGGAGCCCATCGACTGTGTCCTCCTTGGTGTGAGGATTGACGTCCGGGTCCAGACGTAGGGTCATACGGTCGGTCGTGATGGCTGTTGCCCGGATGGTCGAGACGATCAGGTCGGCCAGAGACCAGGCGTCACGCCAGCCTTTGGAGTCGCGAACAAACTGGTCTTGCCCCTTGGGTTCAATCAGATGGCCCGCCCTACCGGAGGGCTCCCACCTGTCTTTGTCGTGTTCACCAGGCGACCACGTGAGCGGGGTCAGCTCAAGGTCAACCCGCAGCGTCCCGTCTAGCCGGTAGTCCGTGTCGGTAGCTCTGACGAACACGGCCGGCGCAAACCGCTCGAAGTCAGCTAGGCTGTCCTTGCTGGTTCGAGGAGGGGCGAACCCCTCCAACGCTTTCGGGTTTGCGGTCTCATACTCGTAGTTCCTGTCGTCGGCCCGACCTTTTGGTGGAACCTTGAACTTGACCTTGGGGCACACTTCAGCCCTAAGCCAGTCAATGACGGTCTCGACGACAGCGCTCGTGTTCACCATGCACCCCAACCGGTCACTGCGACGACGTCAACACCCATCTCTGTCGCCCATGATTCGACTGTCAAGTTTCGGCCATTGACGATCAGGGCGGCCCCGGCTGGTACAGGCTTGACCTTGCCGGCCTTAAACCTGAGCACGGCGCGTCCTTCTGAGAATCCGAGGGCGGCTGGAGTTGTGCTTGTCGTGTCTGTGTCGGTTTCGATGACAGCTTTGACGGGCTGCCCGTCCACGTCCAGCGTCTCAGCGAAGTCGTCGAGGCTCATGAAGACGTCCTTCACGTCGGCGGCTACCTGTTGGCGGAACGTGGACGGGCACCCCATCGTGGTTCAGCTTCCGAGCGGCTTGGGTTCCGTCGGTGCGGCGACCTTGCGACCGCTTCGCCCCTTCGGGGTCGCGGTAGCCTCGGCCTCCGGTTCGGCCTCTGGCGTGCCACCCACCTCGGCCTCCGGTTCGGCGGTCACGTACTCGGCGATCCCAAGATCGACGAGCCGCTGACCCTCAGCGGTCGGGACGGTGATCGGATCGTCTCCGGGCCTGACACCACGGATCCTCTGGCCATCACGAAGGCCGTAGGTGCCAGAAATGATGCGAACAGCGACCGTGCCAGTTGTCGTCTTGGCGGCCATCAGATGTTCACCACCTTCGCGTGAACGAACGGCGACGGCGCGGAAGGAATGACGAGAGGACGCGACTCCATCGATAGCTCCATGGACTTGCCCCTCTTGTCCGTGTACGCCGCTGGCAGGGCGTCGGTGGACGCCTCGTGAATCACGCCGGCGTCGTCCATCCAGGTGAGCAGCCCGTATGCAGTCTCACCAAGGTTAGGCGCCGCAAGGATGATGGTGTCCGGGTCAACGAACGAGTGGCTCACGCCGGCTTCGTCGGTGTAGGTCCCGTCGAAGGTGAATGTGTTCACAAGGCCAGCACCGAAGTTGATCCTGCCGACTGTTCCCAGGAGGCTCGCATCAATGCTCGGATCCAGCGCTCCTGTGTTGTTGTTGCGCTGATCCAGCCGCTTCAGCAGCCCCTCGTGGTGATTGAGCACTTCAGCGACATTCGCGCCAACGATCAGGTCGACACCTGGAAGGCCCCGACGCCGAAGCGTTGACTGGGCGGTGAGCACGTGACCGGCAATCGTCTTCCAGTCGGTCGTGTCGGTCCACTCGTCGGCTGCGGCAATCGTCAGGGTCGAAGGGTCGTTGCTGCCCTCATAGAACGCATATGTGAGCGTCTGGGTTGGGCCTCCGTCCTCCGTCTTTGCGGTCAGCGTGTAGCCGTTGTGCTGCAACACCTGCCACGCCATCCACTCCTCGCGGCGTGCGAGGATATTCCGGAGGTAGACCATGTCGTCGTTGATTAGCGCGGCCTGGCGCTGCTCGACAGGCAAGTCAGAGCCGAGCGACTCACCGAAGCCCTTGCGCTTCAGGTCCGACGCGTTGTGTACGCGCTTGGGCTTGAAGAAGGGTGGCCGATACGTCCTGGCGGTCCAGCCCAGGCGTCCGATTTGGACACCCTCAGAGTTCTCTGGGACAGCCGGAGCCAGCGTCTGGGAGGCCCCATTCATCTCCACCAAGACTTCCTCGGTCGACAGCGGACGCGCCCCGGGAAAGTACCGGTCGCGCGCGAACGACGTATTCGGAGGCAGCTCCTCGTAGGCAAACAGAAGGGTGGGCGTCTGGAGGAACGCCGGGTTCACTTGGATCGCCATGTCAGGCCTCCTTCGCGTTGTCGAGGATGATGTTGTTCTTTCGGAGGTCGGCCTTCCATGCGGCGGTCATCGTTGCCACTGCCCCGTCGCTGTCCTTGATTGCGCGGGTGTTGAAGTGCCCAGCGCGGTAGCAGTGGACGGCGAACTTTGCGGCGTCAGGCGTGGTGGTGGCCTCGACGATGTAGCAGGCTTCGCCGGCGATTGTCGCGACCTTGGAGAGCGCGAAGGTTCCGTCGCTCTTCTTGAGAACGAGGGCCCCTCGCGGGACCTCCGTCCCTGCCGTCAGCCCTGTGATCTCAACCAGTGTGGTCGAGGCGGGCGGGTTGGTCCCGGCGAATAGCTCGTCTAGGACCGGAGTGGTTGCGCTCGTGCCCATGTCCATTAGCTCGTCGCCCCTTTCCGTGCTCGTGCATCAGCGGCCAGAGCTGCCCTGGCCGCGCTGGCGTTGGGCACCTCACCGGCTTCTGCGAGGTACGCGCCAGCCGTGTGTGAGACGTCAGACGCTCCAGCCGTGACCTTGGCACCCTCTGAGGCGGCCAAGGCAAGGTTGAGGCCAGCCAGGGCAGCTGCCACGTCAGTGGACTGCCCGCTGGCCTCTGGGGCAGCCTGTGCCGTCTGCGCAACTTGCGCAGGCGCGTTAGCGGCCATGGTTTGCAGGTGCTTGAGTGCGAACTCCTCAGCGGAGCACACGCCACCTCCCGAGATTGCGGCTTGCGCCGCTTCGATCCCCACGACGGGGATCAGGCCGACGATGGCGGCCACGCGGGCCCGCTCGTCGGCAACCGCCGCTGCGACTACGGCGTCCACCGCAGTTGCCTCGGGCGGACCAGTAGTTGGCACAGTAGGGTGCTGCGCCACCTTTTGGGTCGCCATGACGACTCCTCTCTGTTGAGAATTGGCCACAACCCCAGGGTGGGGAAGGGCATTGTCATCGGCTGCCCGCATGCGAGCTGCCAACGCTGTGACGGTCTTCGGCAACAGGGCATGAGCAGCCGCGCGGCTACCATCCGAAGACGCACCTCTTTGGCCTTTGCGGCCTGTGATTTCGTCAGCAAGTCCAGCCTCGATAGCCTCCTCGGCGGTGAACCACTGCTCGTCTGCGAGCCAGCCATCAACCACCTCGGCAACCTGTCCGGTCGCCTCTTGGAGCATCAGGCTTTGCGCACCGTCGAACGCCTTGAGGAGGTTCAGGACCTTCTCGGCATCTGCCTGGTTGAGGTAGCCAGCCAGGGCTGAACAGCCATGGACCATGATCAGTGAGCCGGGGTTCATTACGACCTTGTCGCACGCCACCGCGATGATCGCTCCCGCCGAAGCCGCCATGGCGTCAATGAACGCCGTCGTCTTGACACCCTTGAGTGCACGCAGTTCGTTGTGTATCGCAAACCCAGTGATCGCGTCGCCGCCGGGTGAGTTGATGTGGCATTCGAGCCATGTGCAATCTACGACCTCGTCGAGGGCGGCCCTGAACTTCGGGAAAGACGTACGGGTGACGTCAACCCCCATCCAGTCCAGGAGGAGGTCATCCCAGTCCGAGACGATCTCCCCGTGAATCTTGATCACGCCGACAGAGCCCTTGGCCTCGACACGCTTGCTGATGTCCCAGAACGGCTTATCCATCTGTGCTGTTTCCTTCCGTTGTTTCCTGTTGCCCGATGGCCGCCAGCGCCGCACGTTCTGCCTGGATGGTTGGTAGGAGCTCGTCAAAGCGAGCCCCGGTCAGCCGCATCGCAGAGGCGGCATGCGTGGTCAGCCCCTCGCCGATCTGGAGGAGCTCCGCCTTGACTTCTTTTATCGGGTCGAGCTGGCCAAAGGAGGGGCCGACCCAACCGGACTGGAGGTAGGCGTGGCGGCGCAGCGGATCGGTGGCGAAGCCCGGCGCGTTGATGCGACCAAGGGCGACCGCTTCGGTCATCCACAGCTCATAGACCGGGCGGCACAGATTGGCGCAGATCCATTCCCGCCACATGGTGAAGGCCATGGTCGCCTCAAGGCGTGCCGCTCGCGCGGAGCTGTAGTTTGAGTCATAGGCTTTGAGGAGAACTTCAGCTGGTATCTCTAGTGACGCCCCAACTTGTTCCGTTATGGCCTTGACGAACGGGTCGAACTGCGCTCCTGGATGCGTCGGCGGTAGCGCTCCCAGGTCTTGCCCGGGCCGAAGCTCCTGGACAGTGCCCTCCTCGATTTCCATCTCATCGTCGGCGTCTTCGGCCTCCTTGCCGAGCGGCGCACCACCCAGGGGCGGGAACTCAGACTTGACGTAGTAGGCGAGGAAGGTTTGCGCGACCGCAGCCGCCAGCTCGGCGTCGGTGAACCTTTCCAGGTTCTTGACCTTCTTGATGGCTCCGGCGAGGATCGGAAGGCCGCGACGCTGCTCGGGCCGCTCGGTGACGATCAGATGCAAGACGGTACGCAGCCCTGTGATGGGCTCGCGGGGGATGACCCTTACGGCCTGCTCGGTGACGTCAACTCTGGCCTCGTTGGGGTGGTTGTTGTGGAACCAGTAGGCGGCGACCCTGCCGTCAGGTCCGACCTCAACCCCGTCAAAGATGTCGTTGCCGTTGGCAGCCTTCCCTTGGCTGCGGCCATGCCAGCCAGCCACCAGGCCGCTCTCGCGGGGGGTGCGAACCCGGTCAGCCTCGACCAGGTGTAGCCGCAGACCATACGGCTGGTACAGCGACCGATCCGCCAGGGTTGGCAAGACGAATGCGTCCCCGGACTGGACCTGACTTAAGAGTGCGACACGCTGAAGCTGGCCGAATGTCAGCAGTCCGAGCAGGTCGGTACCACAAGGGTCGGACGCCCACAGGTCGAACTCCACCTCGACGAGACGCGCCCAGTCAGCAGCCTGCTGCGTGGACATCCCCAGCAGTGACGCGTCAGGCCGGGCATGTAGCCGCAGCCCAGAGCCAACCACGTTCGTCGCGACCGTCTTGACCGCGCCCTCCGCGACACCGCCAGCCTGGACAAGTGACCGTGACGACTCACGGAGAAGCTGAAGATGGTCCTCGATGTCCCGGGCCGCGCTCTTCGAGTCCGGCTTGAAGCCTTTTTGCCAGGGGGCCGTGCGAGACGCCCCAGTCTGCCCATACCCAGACCCAGACGATGCAGACACCTTCGGGAACACCAGCTTCGGGATGCGCTGCCGCAAACTAGCCATGCCTCACCTCGCCACCGGGCGTGTCACCCAAGTCCGCGAGACCCCATCTAGGGCGTCCTCAAGTTGAGCCAGCTCGTCCTCATAGCGGCCGATTGCCCGCTCAAGGTCCGGCAGCGGCATGTCATAGTTGACTTTCGAGCGCGAGCCGATCTGGTAGGACTTGGGAACCCCGCCCTCAATCAAGGCAAGGCGACGCTCGTACAACGCATCGAGCAGGGCACGCAACTTCTTTGCCCTGGCGGCCATCCTGGCCCGCCGCGACCGGTAGGCGACAGTGGGAGGCAAGTCACACACCCCCAGACACTTTGACTCGACGTGTCCTCTTCCGGACGATCACCGGCGCGAGCGCCGTGTCCTTAAGTCCGAATGCTTCGGCCTTCTCCACCTCTGGTGCCATCCCCACCTGGCAGGCCAACGCGTACACGCAGCAATCCAGCGGTTCGTTTCGCGCCGACGGACTGACCTTCACCCACACCCTGCGGCGACCCGACGCCTGCCACACGAGCCGCTCAGACAGGAGTCCCTTGAAGAAGTCACGATCAAACCCAGCCTCAGGATCAAGCGGGAAATGCCAGTATCGAGGCCCGGGTTCGGAACGTTTCAACGACCTGGCGAGTCTGCCCTTCCCGTCATCGACGTTCAGATCGAAGCGGGCTACGCCGCCAGTGCGACCGTCACGAGTCCGGAAATCAGCGGTTTTCGACCGCGGGACAAACGGCCAACCCTGACGGGACACACCCTTGATCGGGTAGACGTGCCGGTGTGTACGAACCGCACACTCGGCATACACCTCGTGGGTGTAGTGGCCACCAGAGTCAACAAACGTCGCAGCGACCACCAACTCTTCGCCGTCCTCACGACCCCGAGCCTTGTCGAGAACGCCGTCTAGCTGAGCCCACACGGCAGGCTCATCCGGTTCACCCATGAGCTGCCCGTACTCAATACCCCACACCTCGCCATCAACCCCATGGCCGAGGATCACGTACTCAAGCCGGTTGTCCTGCACGTCCACCCCGGCCGTCAACACCTTCACACCGTCGGGCACCTCACACGGAAACTCCTCGCACCGGTCCAGCAGCTCCTGCTCATCGGTAACCGTGTCCATCGGCGTCCACGGCAACCCAAGCTTCGTGTTCCAGAACACCTGGAGCTTCTCCGGATCCCTGCGGACGGTAAGCCATTCGAGGATCAGCTCATCCCACGTGCACCACGGGTTGACCCAGCCCGTCAGCCAAAACGACCGATACCCTCGCTCAAACGCGTCCGGGTTCTCAGCGATCCACTTCGCGCGGAACTCCCGCACCTGCTCCTCAGCGAACACCACGCCACAGCCAGGACACGCCCAGCCGACATCCCACACCTTCTTCGGCGGCTTCCCAGCCTCGCCATCCTTCTCAAAAGTGATCGCATCAAGAGCAACCACAGACCACTTGCCACAGCCTTGGCACTCAACATGCCACCGTTCCTTTGTTCCCTGCTCGAACGCCTTGATGATCGGCGACTCGCCCTCAATCGTCGGCGTCGAAACACGGATCAGTTTCCGATTCGGGTAAGAGATCGTCCGCGCCACAGCCAGACCCCACGGTTCGCCTTCGCCAGGAATGCTGGACGGCCACCTGTCAATCTCGTCACCAAACACGAACCGCGCCGGCTGCTGACACAACCCAGGAGCCGAGTTCGCCCCAGCGATCCTGAGCATCGAACCGGGAAACAGCTTCAGCAGCTTCTTCGACGCCGCATCCCGCGACTTCGACGACGGTGCCGAGGCCGCCAGCGCGGGAGTGTCACGCAGCATCGGGCCGATGCGCTGCTCAGAGAACAGGCCCGCCATTTCGAGGGTGGGCTGCACGAACAACATTGAGCCCGGCGACGTCGTGATCGCCCACCCAACCGTGTTCAGCAGAACCTCTGTCTTGCCCACCTGTGAGGGAGACACCAGCGCAACGTGCGAGACTGTCGGATCGGAGATGGCGTCCATGACCTCGACGAGGTACGGGGTCTTCTCATTCCTCCACCGGCCAGGGGCATAGGACGCCTCCGACGAGAGCATCCGATACCGGCCAGCCCACTCCGAAACAGACAGGTCCTCTGGCGGACCCACAAGACGGAACCCAGCCGCGGCAACCAAACGCAGCCGCTCCTCAGGCGACACGCCTACTCCCCGGAAACAAGCTTCGCGTACGCCTCCGGGTCGTAGGCATACCTGGCTGCGACCGTATCCAGACGCCCCCTGGCCGCATTGTCTATCAACGCCTGCGCCGCCGCATCAGACCTAGCAGCACGCGCACGCCCAGCCACCTCGCCGCCAAGCGTCATCATCTCCGTCCGCACGGCCACAGCAAACTCGCCAGTCAACGCCGCCACATGCTCCGACCGATGCATCTGCCCACGCAGCTCCGCCAACTCCAGTGCCGCCTTATCAGCCTGCGCCCTCTTCAACTCCGCCTCAGCCTGCCGCTTCTCCACATCAGCCGGAGCACGCACAGTCTCACGCGTCGCCAACCTCACCTGATATGCAGTCCACGCCGCCACCGCTTCAGCGACGTCAAAACAGCGAACCCCCGACGTCGCGTCCTTCCACGACGGCAGATCGCCAGCAGTCACAAGGCTGTCAATCGTCCTAGTTGATACGCGCAGGAGCTGAGACAGAACATCCCGCGTCACCGGGGGAAACACAGACCCGCCAGTTGGCGAATCAGCCACCGCCCTCGCCACCACCAACGGCGAACAACCTAGCCGCGTCAACCACCACGCCACGCTCCGACACAGCCGACCAAGACCCGCCAGGAGCCACGGCGACACCAACGCCAGACCGTGCCGTTGCACGGTCCATCATCATCTTCGACATTCGCGACGCCTCGAAGCTCGCGCGACGTGCAACCTCACACGCCTCCAAATAGGACGACGGTTTCCCGTCACTCGACTCGTCCAGCAGCATCGCCGCCGCGTAGTCATCCAGCTCCCTGACACGAGCCACCCGCCGCGCCCACAACTCAAGGTCTGGACCAACCATCTGCGGCGCAGCATCACCGAGCTGCTCAAAACACTCTAACCAGGCACGCCGTTCGTTCTCAGACAGGTGGCATGGAGCAGACGGAGTCATCGACAACCACCCCCAGAGAAGAAAGAAACGCTGACGGTTGTCGGAGAAAACTAGGGCACTTTTGGGGCTAGCCGCCAGCCCGCATCCCTCACCCCTCCGGGAGGACCCGCCTGACCTGGGATGTTACACCGGCTGTTTGGACGTCCATGCCTTGACATGCACATATACGCCGTGAACGTCTGGCGTGCTGCGTGAAGCGTCAGCTTGTGATTGTTTTTCGTTGCCTGGCTGCTTGGGCTGCGGCTTTGCGGTGAGCCTTTTGGACTTCGGCACGGAGGTGGTGGGTGAGTCGCTTGTTGAACTCTTGGGCGACGTTGTCTTCGACGGCTGGTCCTCCGCGTTGGCTTCGGATCATTTGGCGGATGGATGGCGCACGTCTCGCGATGAGTTGGCCGCCTGGTTTGCGTGTGAACGTGTGGCGTCGGCCGCCCTTGAGGATGACGAAGGTGCGGGCTGAGAGGGTGGTCCGTCCGCTTGCTTGGATTCGTGCGCGTACGGTTCGTCCTGGCTTGGAGCCGCCGCCGGGACGTTCGCCGCCGTAGGTGAGGATGTCGTTGCGGCGGCCGAGGCTCATCGCCCTGTCGGTGATGCCAATCTCGCCGTGGACGAGCTTGTCGTTGCTGCTGCCGTGGATGGCTGTTCGGATTCTGACGGTCTCGCGCTTCCAGTCGGCGAGGGTGAGGTGGTAGTGACCTTGGAGGCCATGCCTTATCCAGGCTGTTCCTCGGGCTTTGGGGCTGCGTGCGGCTTCGTGGACGGCGTTCCATCGGGCCTTGGTTGCTGTCTTGGCGAGGAGCGTGGTGGAGGCTGTGATGTGGTGTGTGTCGAACGCGATTGTGACCGGCGATTTGATGGCCATTCAGCACCTCCTCGTGCTGGTCGCGTGCCGTTTTTGGGACAGACTGGCCCCATAAAAGCGGTGACGAAGCGAACTTGCCAGGTCAGAGCCTATGCGGGCTGTCTCGCGGTTGTCAACCTTGCGGGGTTGTTTGGCTGGTGTGTCGGCGTGTCGCCGCCTGGTTGGCACGTACGTGTCAGGTCTGCGATGGTGGCGAGGTCCCACATGGGTGTTCCGTCGAATCGTTCGCGCGTTGGTGTCGGCAGCGTCCCTGACGAGCGTGCCCTGCTGACGGCCTTGTTGACGGTGTTGCGTTCGAGGCCGAGGCAGATGGCGGCTTCGGCTGGTGTGACGAGGGCGTGTGGGTTGGTGGTGAGGGCGTGGTCTTGGAGGCGTTGGCGTTGGGCTCTGGCTATGGCTGGGGTGTCGTATGTGTGGTGGCAGGTGGCGCAGGTGGCGTCGTCGTCGAGGCCCTTGTCTGTCCAGTGTCGGATGATTCGTCCTTGGCATGTGGTGCCGTCGGCTGTGATGGTGATGCATGGGCCGACGATGACGTCGTTGGGGAGGGCAGCGACGAGGGTTTTGATTCGTCTTTCGACGTCGCGGGCTTCTTCGATCCAGTCGTTCCACCAGGTGGAGTTTCTTGCTGCCCATCGGACGAGGCCGGTGGTTCGTGTGGCTAGGTCGCGTGTTGTTCCGATTCCTGGTGTGCGTGGCATGGGTGCGCCTTCGTCGGCCCAGGCGTCGAGTGTGCGTGTGAGCCATTCGCGAATGTTTGGCGGGTCGGCGTCTGTGTGGAACTCTGTGGTGTGTCCGTCTTCGGTGCTGGCTGGTCCGATGGCTGCGAGTTGGTCGGCTCCTGGGAATGTGCCTGGGTCGCGGCTGGTGGGTGATGTGTTGCCGAGTGCTGGTGATCTGAGTCCGGCGTTTGCGTGGTAGGCCTGTTCTAGGTCGTCGGCGTATGAGGCGATCCGCCATGGGAGTCCGGTGGCTTCGGCGATGCATTGTTCGCATGCTTTGGCGAGGGTGTCTGCGATTGGTTTGCCGCAGGTGGTGCCTCTGGTTGTTGGTGTTTCGCACCGTCGTGTTGGTTGGTCAGTCGGCATTGGTCACCTCGTGCTTGCGGGTGTCGGGTCGTGGTTGGAGGAGTTTGCCGTTGGCGAGCCAGTAGGCCTTGGCTGGGGTGGTGTCGTTGGGGTTGCCTGGGTAGTTGGCGAGGTGTCGGCCGTGGCTGGCGGTGATGGCTGGCCTTGTGGCTGTCTTGGTGGCGTGGGTGTGGGCTTGGTTGGGTGTGGCTCCGAGGGCGAGGGCTTGGTCGAGGGTTTGTTGGAAGATGGTTTCTGTTTCGGGGTCTGGTCCTTGGCGTGCTTGGCTGCCGAGTTGTTTGCGCCCGTGGCTGATGCGGTCGTCTTCGATCCTGAGGGCGAGGGTGCGGATGCGTGATGGGAGGACGCGGAGGCTTGTGCCTTGGTGGTTGGCGATCTCGTGTCGAACTGCTGCCCACACGTCGCCGGGTTGGCAGTCCTTGAGGGCTTCGGTCCAAACGTCGAGCATGGCTTCTTGGGCGCCGTTTTCAATGTAGATCAGCCCGGCGATGTTGAGTGCTGCAATGGAGTCGGCGATGTGTTTTGGGCATGTCATGGCCGTCCGCCCTCCAGGAGGAGTTGGCCGGTCGGCCTGTTGGCGGCTTCGTAGAGCCCTTGTAGGGCTTGGATTTGCCGTCCAGGCCTGTTGGCGTGTTGTGGCGTCGGGTATGGGTCGTCGAGCCAGCCGTCGCGGTTGAGCCAGGTGGTGGGGTGTGGGATGAACTGTTTCTCGGGGAGGTTCGGGTCGTTGGCGAGCTTGTACGCGGCGGCGATGATGTCGCTGGATGTCTCGCGGTGAAGGGCTTTAACCCAGGCCGCTAGCGCGGTCTTCTTGCCGACCTTGCGGGGGTAGGCGGCCCAGAAGTCGGCGAAGTCTGGGTCGGCGTAGGTGAGCGTCGTCGGCGCGTCGCTTCGCGTCGCGTTGACGCTACGTTTCGTACACCCCTGTGTCTCTAGGTTCTCTACGTAGGGTGAGTTACCTTGGTCTGGTCTGGTCTGGAACGTGCGCGCGCGAGAGGTGCGTTCCGAACGCGTCCCGGAACGCGTTCCGCACGCGTTCTCTGACGCGTCTGGAACGCGTTCCACCTGGTCGCCGGTAGGATTGGTGGCTTCTGCCTTGGCTTTCCAACGTGCTTTGCGAGCCTTCGCAAGCGATGCTCGTCGTGCATGATCTGCTGCTGAAATGTTGTAGTCGAGGTAGTCGTGTACCGTCCATGTTCCGTCGCCGTTGTCGTGTAGTAGGCCGGCCTGGAGTAGGTCTGGGAGGTACTGGCTCAGGCGCGGCCAGTGTGTCACTGCCTCCAGGGTGTCTAGTGTGACGATCCCGTCGTTTTGGTCGCCGGAGCATTGGCAGACGATGGAGACATGAAGCCGGAATGGTCCGTCGGCGAGTCGGCGGACTTTGCGGTGGCGTGGGTACTCTTCGCCGAAGTTCGCGTATGGCATGTGGTCTCCGTTCTACGTGGGCTGGTCGGTGTCTTTGGTGGTTGCTCGTTGGCAGTAGTCGCAGTCGTCTGGCCTGTGGTCGAACCCGAACAGGTGGAGCCATGTTGAGAGGCTGGCTGGCCCGTCTGACGCTGTTGTGGTTCTGGCTGTCACTGGTCCCTCCCTACTACGAATGGTCTCAGGGCTTTCGCCCATGTCCACAACTGTTCACCGCTGGCGGTGTCTTCTACGTGGTATACGGCTCCGCATGGTGTGTGCTGGAAGCCACTGACTGTGCCACGCCTGTCGGGCACGATGCGGACGGTGAGCTCATTCCCATCTGGTGACGGCTTGAACATTCCGTCGATCACTACGTCGTCGCCGATGTGCGGCCGGTAGCTCATGGTTTAGCTCTCCGTCACGAGTTCACGGAGGTCGTTGGCGGCCTCCAGGGCTGTTGCGATCAGTTCGGAATGGACTTGCAGTGACGCAGCGGCTTCGAGTTCGTTGGCGACGTCCCGGATTTTGTCGGCGAGCACGCCGGAGTAGTCCTCGGCGTGCTGTAGGTGTCGGATTAGGTCGTCGTAGATTGAGGTGCTCACGTTGCCTCACCTTCTGGTTTCGTAGGTGTCCAGCCTGTGGAGAGGCTCGCCATCGCTTGATCCCTGAGCGCCTCCCGCTCTTCGAGTGTCCAGTTTTTCCATCCATCCGTCGTTGCCGTGTCGATGAGTTGGAGGCTGAGGGTGTCGTCTGTGAGGAAGGCCACGAGGGTGGCCCCTCGGTCCTGCTGGTCTGGTAGTCGGTAGCTGGCGATGGCGACGACACTGTTGGCTCGTCCTTGTACGCGCATGTCGTATCGCCATTGGCCTTGTGTCGTGTTGGTCATGACTGGTCTCCTTGCCGTGCTCGTTTGCGTGCTGAGAGGCCTTGACGTTGGTATTCGTTGTTGGCGTTACGGCATGGTTCGCACGGCTTTTCTCCTGCCCGGCGGTGGCGCATCCAGGCTGCATTGGTTCCGCAAGGTTTGAGGGTGCGGGCGTGTACTGGGCACCGGTTCGAGCCGTCTGGGTGGACTACCCAGCCGTAGCGTCTGGCACTGAACTCGTGGTCTTCCCGACTGGTACCAGACGAGCAGTAGTTGAGGTTCGTGCAGGCCCCTTCGTCGCAGTAGAGGAGTGAGCCAAGGTCTGGCAAGTCGTGGTGGCTCATGTTTCACCCCACAGCGCGTCGGTTAGCCAGTCGGGCGGGGCCCCGATGTACAGGGGGGCTAGCTCCTCGCCTACGAGGTAGAGCCACGACTGGGGGGCGCGTAGCCCTGGCCGGATGTAGTCGAGCGGGATCGGCGTTGGGAACCGGTGTGTGTCGCGGATGCCGATGGCGTACGCCTGCTGTCCGCGTGCCCTGTGGCGGGCGTGTCCGAGGTAGTACCGGCGGAATTCGTCGCGGGTGACGGCTGCCCTTCGGACATGCATTTCCATGACTCGTGTCAGTGGTCCGGAGTGTTGGAAGTCGATGTGGAACGCGCCGACGATCATTCCGACTGGCTTGGTGGCGTACAGCAGGACAACGTTGATGTCATCGGCTAGGAGGCGTTTTCGCAGTTCGGTGGTTTTCCGGCCGTCGAGGATCGCCTCCGCATGCTTGGGTCTGATCGACATGAGGGCTACCCGGCTCATGCGGCCACCCACTTAGCGCACCCATCACACATCGGACCGTCCGACTTGCCACACACCGCTTCCCCCTCATCGACAACGTCAAGGTCACTAGCGATTTCGACGTCGTCGAGGCAGGACCAACAGCCCACACACTGGCATCCCGTCTGAACGGTCGACAACTGTCTCATCAGGTCCCAGAAAGGCTCCGTACGTTGCATCAGGTTTTCAGTCATCTGCCAGATGATCCGAGACGCAAGGTCTTTCCCGTGGGGGCGCGTCCACATCCTCACCGCACTGGCGATCCGCTCAGGCATAGTCTCCGTCGCTGTCTCGCTCATGCTCCCGCCTCCTGGGTGATCGGTACTACCAGCTCATACCCGGCGTCCCTCAGGGCGTCCTCGTGGGATAGGCCACGCACGGGTTTGACTAGTGGTGTGAAACTGTCGACGATCCCAGACGAGTCCGCCTTCCATATTTCCGTCGTCAGCTCACTGTCGAGGGAGGTGAAGGCAGACGCTATGACATGCCCGCATCCCAGCAGGGGAGGCTCCATCCTGTACAGAGACCAGGTGCACCGCCACGGGGCGTCGAGCTTACGCACCAGTGTCGCCTTGCCAATCATGCCGCCGGTCATGTCACTGCCTCCCGTTCGATCAGTGGGTAGACGCCGGCCGCCCGCTGGGCAGCTTCCCTTGTCTGTTTGCGGGTCTCCGCCCGGTGCTCTGCGTCATACCGGTTGTGACATCCTTGGCAGTACGCCCTCAGGTTCTCTGGCCGACAGTCTTCTGGGGTGTGGTTGAGGTGGGCTGTGGTGAGGACGACCCTCCTGCTTCTCTCATAGGAGGGCCAATTGTGACGGTTTGGACAACGCTCTGACGGCTGGTCGAGGCAAAAACTGGCCGGAACATAGAAGTCGAGTGAGTCCCTTATTAGTCTCCACTCCTCACCTACGTGGGTGCATCCACACTCGCCAAGACACTCGCACCGATAGCTGGCACGGTCCATGATGGTATGGACAATCTCACCCCAGTTTTTCGGGTATCTCGCTCGGTTCTCAGGACGGATCGGAGACAAGAGACCACCCTCCGTCCTCGGTTCGCTGGCTGATCTCTGACCTAGAGAGCGCCTCCCAGTTACGGAAGACACGCCGCACGGAATAGTGAGGCTCCGACATGGTCCCGCAGCCAGAGCATCGTGCAACCCACCAGGCTAGAAAACTGTTGGAGTATCGGACGATACGAATATCCCGGTCTATACAGATCGGGCAGTGTGGCGCTAGGCGTTCTGCGGTCTCACGGAGCATCAGCAGCCACCCCCTTGCGTGAGGCAGGTCATGACGCCAAAGATGAACCCAGACGACATGAGACACAGCACACCGACAGCCAGTTTCCATATGTCACGGAACATCAGCCGACACCTCCTCACCAACAAAGTCGTCGGCAACCTCCGGGTGCACCCAGATTCGCGTTGCGTTGACGAATGACCATGTATAAGCCGACAGACCGAACTCTCCGCTGTCAAAGTGGAATATTGCGAGCGGATGCTCCCTGTTGGATTTGCCGCTCGCGAGCATTATCACTTTCGCGTCGTCTTGGATCCCATCTGGCAGCGTACCGAGCAGCGTACGGAGAGTCCCAACGGTCAACGCCTGGTCCTCAACTCCGACACTCATCAGAAGTCCCCTTCCTGTACTTGGAAGCACTTCAACCCGAGGTCCCTCCACATGGCGACCACGGAGTCCCGGTCGTCGAACACGCCGACCACGGTGTATCTCGGAGCGATCTGCCGTTCGTACAGTTCACGCTTCACAACATGGTCGGGCCTGTTGTCACCAGTTGGACGCATGAGCAGCAGGTACGGTTCCGTTAGATATCGGTCAAGCCATGCCTCGGTGACTGCGCGGTCTTTCTCCTGCCGCCCTGTGACGATGATCCCATCGAATGCGCCCTCATAGGTGAGCTGATAGAACAGTTCCGCCACGGTGTGGTCCAGGCTGTCACGCATAGCGTGCGTGCAGTCGTACGGGTCACGGTCCCCACGGTGCGCGAGTGTCCCATCAAGGTCGAACACCCACGCTTCAGGCTTCGAGACCCACTCATCCACGACGGGGATCTGATCAACCATCAGACGTCACCTCCGCCGGGTGCTTCACGCAGCAGCCTGCACCGCAAGCTGTCGAGCATGCTGCTAGCGCTGGACCATGCGTCACTTACCGTGTCGCGCGAGACACCGGCCTCGCCGTAGTGACCCGTCTTCCAGTTACCAGAAATCGTGTCCATTTGCTCCACCAGCCGGCCGACCTGGGATAGCAAGTGCGCCACCGCCTCATTGACTAGTGCCTTGACAGCAGCGTCAACCGTGTCCCGCCTATCTTGCACCCACTGTCGAGACACGTGTGCTGGCGTCATCGAGTGCGGGGTATTGGACGCGTTAACCTCGGACGCATACCCGTCCAACGCGACAATGTACGTCCCCCACGAGGTGAGGGTTTCAGCGTCGATACCATCCGAAGCATGGGGCGTGTCGGGTGATACGTAGGCGCGCACCGCGTCGTCTAATGCTGACAAGGCCCTCTGCCATGACTCATAGACGTACGTGCCAGGCCCACACTGACTAGCACGGTCTAGGGCGCTCGCATGGGCCTCATAACTTCGGATCGCGTCAGTGAGAGGATGCAGGTCACTCACGAGTCGTCACCTCCGTCGGCTTGCTGGCAGTCGCCTTCAGCGCAGTCAGCGTGGGCGCACTTCCAACGGTTGTCTCCGCTTGGATACGCACAGTCGCAGCCGAGTATGTCGTGACACTCACAGTCGCATTCTTGGTTGCCGCAGTCTTCGCCGAGCGGTTCGTCCAAGCCTTGGGCGATTGGGTCTCCTCGGGCTAGTTCGTCATCGCGCTGTTGCTGCCATGTTGCGGTCATCAGTCGTTGTCTCCGTTCTCTTCTCTTCGGATGAGTGGGCATGTCGTGTAGTCGTTGCATTCGCGACAGTTGAACGGACGGCCTGGCATGTTCGCCATGTCACCTCCTCCAGCAGGAGGCCACAGGACGATCTGGCCTTGACGTGGCTCCTGCCGCCTATCGAGTGCACGCTCCATCCCGATGCAGAACCCCTCGACTATCTCGGGAAGGCAGCTATGGGCGTCAAACGTGCCGTAACGCACTGTCACTGCTGGCTCAATACTGGCGGCACAGCAGGTGCATCCGTCAGCGCACGGGACTGGCATATCGTCGTCGAGCCCGTCGAGGAGGCCACGTAGGACACCAACAGTCAACGGCTCGGAGATCATGCGTGACCACCTAACCCGATCTGAACAGCTTCACTCAGCGGATCGTCAGTGTCCTTGGTAGGCCACTGCTGTAGTAACGGGTCGCGTGGGAACATGGTGGACGAAAAATGCAAACCGTACACGATGATGCGGGCGTCACGGTCATACTCTCCCAACCTATCGATCATGTCGCCGACAGTGCGGATAGGCTTATACATGACGTGACCTCCTTAGGTTCCTGTTGGGCCGCCTTGATGAGGTCTATGAGGTCACCAGCAGCGACTTCCGCCGTGCATGGCCACGGTTCCTTTGATGGATCACATGTGATACAAGTCCTCAGACCGGAGGGGGCGGCAGCTGGATGCTCCCTGTTCCTGTCGCGGAGCGTGTGCACGATTGATAGGACAGACTCAGCGTCAATCCGGCCACGGCAAGCCTCCTCGATCAGGGCGTTGAGGGCAGCGTCGAAACGGTCGCGCGCGATGTCAACCCGGTTCCAGTCGAGCAACTGGTTGCGCTCAACGTCAATCCTTTCCTCGACGTACCAGTCAAGGGAGTCTGCGAACTCACCCCACGCCTTGAGGGCCTTCAGGTCGGTCATGACGTGGCCTTCTCAGCGCCTGGCTTCGCATCATGGTCGTGGAACCGGCAATAGTCGTGCCCGTCCACGTACAGCCAGCCTTCCGTTTCGGCTGCCTTAGCGCGAACCTCGTCATGCGTTCCCAGGACGCCGAAGCACCAGCCGCAGCCCTCCATTTCGCAGGCGAGCAATCCGTCTTGATTGAACATTGTCTAGTTCTCTCTTGCTA
>Ga0123356_10001699_pt1 | contig 24089 bp, 16 predicted proteins | sample TergutEmb28metaG_2_FD_92546 | JGI IMG/M metagenome (GOLD analysis project Ga0123356, IMG submission 92546) | Embiratermes neotenicus P3 segment gut microbial communities from Petit-Saut dam, French Guiana - Emb289 P3 | ecosystem: Host-associated > Arthropoda: Insects > Digestive system > Gut ...
GGGTTCGGCGGCCCAGCGGCGTGGATCGCCGGTCAGCGTGATGCTGCCAGCTGTGGCACCGTGATAGGAGCGGTAGCGCGCCATGATCTTGTGGCGTCCGGTGAAGAAGCGCGCGATCTTGATGGCGTTCTCGTTGGCCTCGGCGCCGCCGTTGGTGAAGAAGAAGGTATCGATGTCGCCCGGAGTAATCTCGGCCAGCTTAGCGCCCAGACGCGCCCGCGGTTCGGTCGCCATAAACGGATTCGCATAACAGAGCTGTTGCGCCTGCTCGTGAATGGCGTGGATGACGCGCTCGTCGCCGTGTCCGATGTTGACCGACATCAATTGGCTGTTGAAGTCGATGAAGCGCTTCCCTTCCGGCGTCCAGAAATAAATGCCCTTGGCCCGGGCAACTGGAATGGGATCGACCTTGGACTGCGCCGACCACTCAAACAGCGTGTGCTTTCTGGTGAGATCAACAATTTCTTTCCCGGTCATCGAAACTTCTGTCGCAGCAGGTGTCATGAATGCCTCGGAAGATGGCCACGGATCTTTGCGGTGATTCACGGATTAGAAAATATCCATCCCTGGAAATCCGTCGAATCCGCAGCCAGGATTTTAGAACTTTCTCGAATGCTCCTTGGCCCAGCGCTCGACTACAACTTTCTTGTCGGTGTAAAACTCGATTGCATCGCGCCCCTGTGCGTGGAGATCGCCAAAGAAGCTGTTCTTCCATCCGCTGAAAGGGAAATAGGCCATGGGGGCGGCGACTCCGATGTTGATGCCGATGTTGCCCGCGGGCGCCTCGTAGCGGAAGCGGCGCGCGGCTGCCCCGCTTGCGGTGAACAGCGACGCCTGGTTGCCGTAGGCGCTGCGCTCGAGGAAGGCGAGGGCTTCTTCCATGTCTTTGGCGTGAACGAGGCTGAGCACCGGTCCGAAGATTTCGGTGTCGGTGATCTCGCTGGTCAGGGGAACGTCGTCGAGAATCGTCGGGTTCACGAAGTTGCCGGATTCGTGTCTCGGAACCTTTGTGTTCCGGCCATCGAGCAGTACTTTGGCACCTTGGTTCTGCCCCCGACCGATGAGATGTTCGACGCGCTCTTTGCTCTGCGGGGTGATGACCGGGCCCATCTGCACGCCGTCTTCGAGGCCATAGCCGACTTTGAGTTTCGAGGCCGTGTCGGCGATCGAGTCGCGGAAAGTCTTTTGCGCTTCGCCTATGGTGACTGCGACTGAAACCGCGAGGCAGCGCTGGCCGGCGCAGCCAAAGGCGCTGTCGGAAATGATCTGCGTTGCCATGGGCATGTCGGCATCGGGGAGGACGATGACGTGGTTCTTGGCGCCGCCCTGACACTGGCAGCGTTTGCCCTGTTCGGCGGAGCGGGAATAGATGTAGCGCGCCACTGGCGTTGATCCGACGAAGCTGATGGCGCGAACCTTCGGGTGATCAATCAGTGCGTCGACAGCCGCTTTGCCCCCGTTGACGAGATTGACCACGCCCTTGGGCAAGCCCGTCTTTTCAATCAACTCGCAGATGTACCGCAAGGTGAGGGGCACGCGCTCGCTGGGCTTGAGGATGAACGTGTTTCCGGTGGCGATGGCGTAGGGCAGATACCAGAAGGCGATCATGCCAGGGAAGTTGAAGGGCACGATGGCAGCGACGACGCCGAGTGGCTGGCGGATCATGATCTCGTCGATGCCGCGGGCGACGTCTTCGAGGTTGTATCCCTGCATCATCATGGGGATGCCGCAGGCGACTTCGACGTTTTCGATGGCGCGGCGCATCTCGGCTTTCGCTTCGGCGAAGGTCTTGCCGTTTTCCATGGTGATGATGCGGGCGATCTCGTCGATGTGCTCTTCGAGCAGGGTCTTCAGCTTGAATAATGGCTGGATACGGTCTTCGGGTGGAGTGCGGCGCCATTCGGGAAAGGCTGCGGTCGCGGCTTCGACGGCGGTGTTGACGTCCTCCGCCCCGGCCAGTGGGACGGTGGCGAGGATCTGGCCGGTGGCCGGGTTGACCACGTCGCGCCAGTCCGTGGGGTGCGCATGGGCCCAGCGGCCGTTGATGTAGTGAGTCAACTTCTGGGCAGGAGGTGCTGCTACGGTGGTCATGATGGAAAATGCCTTTCGCTGTCGCGAACTCTATGGTGCTCGAGAACCTTGTCAGATCACGATCCCATGATACTCGCCGTACGGGTTGATGGTAGCGCCGGCTTCGTGGCCGGAGGGCAAGGACCATCCCGACAGCTGCCGGGGACGGTGACGCTACTGGACCAGCTGAGCTTCGGCACCCTTCTTGTCGCAGACGCTTGCGATGGCTGATTCCAGCACGTCGAGAGCCTCGTCCATTTGCTCGGTTGTGATGATGAGCGGAACCAGCAGCCGGATCACGTTGGAGAACGTTCCGGCCGTGATCGTGATCAGGCCGTGTTCATAGCAATACTCGGTGATCCTCCTGGTTTCCTCCGGTGCTGGAACTTTAGCGTCTTGCGACTGGACCAGCTCGATGGCCTGCATTCCGCCGAGGCCGCGGACGTCACCGATGATGGGCCAGCGGCATTGCCATTCGCGGGCGCGTTTTTGGAAACGGTCGCCGAGTTGGTCAGACCGGGTGAGGAGATCTTCGCGCTCGAACAGATCGAGAACCGCCAACGCGGCTGCGCACGACAGCGGATTGCCGGCAAACGTGCCGCCCAGGCCTCCGACGCCGGGCGCGTCCATGATCTCGGCACGGCCGGTGACGGCGGCCAAGGGCAGTCCCCCGCCAAGGGATTTTGCAGTCACGATCAGATCGGGCTCGATGCCGTAGCGTTGACTGGCGAACAGAGCGCCGGCGCGACCGAAGCCGGATTGCACTTCGTCGGCTATGAAAAGGATGCCGTGTTTGCGGCAGAGATCGACCAGCACCGGAAAGTAGTCCGGGGGAGGCGCGATGAATCCGCCTTCGCCCATGACGGGCTCGGCGATAACCGCCGCCACTTCTTCCTGCGCGACCACGCGCTTGAATGTGTCTTCGAGATGGCGCGCGCAGTAGAGATCACAGGAGGGATACTTCTTCGCAAATGAGCATCGATAGCAGTAAGCGAACGGGACGCGGTAGACCTCGCCCGGAAACGGGGCAAATCCGGCTTTGTAGGGGTGCGTCTTGCTGGTGAGGGCGAGCGTCATCATGGTGCGGCCGTGGAAGGCGTCTTCAAAGGCGATGATGCCGGGGCGCCTGGTGTAGGCACGCGCGATCTTGACGGCATTCTCGACAGCTTCGGCACCGCTGTTGACGAAAATCGTCTTCTTCCGAAACTTGCCGGGTGTGACTTCGTTCATGCGCTCGGCCAGGCGGACATAGCTTTCGTAGGGCGTCACCTGCACGCAGGTATGGAGGAAATGGTCGAGCTGGTCTTTTACGGCCTCGACGACGGCTTGGCGGCGGTGGCCGACGTTGAGACAGCCGATGCCTCCGGCGAAGTCGAGGTAGCGGTTGCCGTCGACATCTTCGAGCCAGGCATCTTCGGCCCTGGCAACGTAGATGGGCGTGCCATGAGAAAGGCCGCGGGGCACGGCTTTCGCGCGGCGCTCGTGGAGGGCCTGGGATTTCGGGCCGGGGATTGCTGTACGCAGTTGAATCGTGGACATGGTTAGGATCCTGGTGCTGGTGATCGGTGCTCGGTGGCCGGTGAATCGAAGTTTGACGGTTTGGCCACCGGTTACGACCACTGGCTCCTGCTTCTCAATACCAACCGATTGGGGCTTCGTTCAGGTTGATGTGGACTTGCTTGGTTTCCAGATATTCTTCGATACCCCAGGGGCCCAGTTCGCGGCCGAAGCCAGATTGCTTGAAGCCGCCCCAGGGGGCTTCGACATAGGTTGGCTGCATGTGGTTGACCCAAACGATTCCAGCGCGGATGGCTTTCACGGCGCGCATGGCTTTGAAGATGTCGCGGGTCCAGACGGCGGCGGCCAGACCGTAGGGGGAATCGTTGGCGATCTTGATTGCCTCTTTTTCATCGTCGAAGGGAATCACGGCGGCGACGGGACCGAAGATTTCCTCGCGCGCAATGCGGGCGCTGTTGTTTACGTCATAGAAGATTGTGGGCTGGACGTAATAGCCCTTCGGAAACTTGTCCGGGCGGCCTCCGCCGGAGGCCAGCCTGGCTTCTTTCTTGCCGACTTCCAGATATTGATTCACGCGCTCGTATTGCTCCTTGCTGACCAGCGGGCCCATCTTGGTTTCACGTTCGAGCGGCGGGCCCAGCTTGATTTTCCTGGCTTTCTCGCTCATGGCTTCGACGAAGTTCTTGTAGATCGACTTCTCGACGAGGATGCGGCTTCCGGCCGAGCAGACTTCGCCTTGGTTGATGAAGACGCCGAACAGGGCGCCATCAATGGCGGCTTCGAAGTCGGCATCGGCAAAGAAGATATTGGGACTCTTCCCGCCGAGTTCCAGGGTGACGCGCTTCACGCTGTCAGCCGCCTGCTTGACGATGATCTTGCCGACGGCGGCGCTGCCGGTGAAGGCAATCTTGTTGACCTCGGGATGCTGGACGATAGGAGCGCCGCAGGTTTCGCCGAAACCGGTGACGACATTGACTACACCCGGCGGAAGGCCGCAGTCGGAGAAGTATGTTGCGAATTCGAGGGCGGTGAGCGGCGTTTGCTCGGCTGGCTTCAGGACGCAACTGCAGCCTGCAGCGATAGCCGGGGCCAGCTTCCAGGCGGCCATCAGGAGCGGGTAGTTCCACGGGATGATTTGCCCGGCGACACCGACCGGCTCTTTCAGGGAGAGCGATAGGGCGTTGTCGGGAACGGGATTGACCTGACCGGTAATTTTGGTGGCCAGGCCGCCGTAGTATTCGAAGCAGGTGACGACATCGTTGAGATCGAATTCGGCTTCGACGATGGGCTTGCCGGTGTTGCGACATTCGAGTTCGGCAAGTGCGGGAAGATTCTGACGGACTTTCTCGGCGAGGCGGAACAAGACTCGGCCGCGCTCTTGGGCTGTGGTCGTGGACCATGGGCCCTCGTCGAATGCGGCCTTGGCAGCGGCTACGGCGCGGTTGACGTCTTCCGAGTTGGCGTCGGGGACCTGGGCGATGACTTCTTCGGTGGAGGGATCGTAGACGGGGAAGGTCTTTGCGGAATCGCTGGGGACCCATTCACCGTTGATCAACATCTGGTAGGTTCTTACTTCGGTTTGGACTGCGCTGGGCATCTGGCCCTCCCTGGGGCGAAAGCCCCGGATCTTTCTTGGCTCTCTCAGCACGGCGTGCTGATCTACACCGTCGCACGCCCTCGCTTCGCTGGCGGACGGACCAATGCGCCCGTCCTGACACGGATCTTCACCGGCGAGCTTCGCTCGCCCGGACAGCCGAGGGGGCTGTTCCCACCGGGTTGGTGGTCACCTTAGAACCGCTTGCCGCCTTCCTGCGGCCGTAGACAAAGAAAAAGAATGCGGCCAGTCCGACTGCGATGGTTGTCATGCCTACCATCCAGACCTCGTACCAAAACAGAGACCGGATCTGCTGCGCCGGAAAAAACACCAGCGCAATCCCGAGAATCGTGGTTAGCAGGCCTGCACTCCCCGCGATGAACATGGTTCCCCTTCCGTACTGACCCCGGGGCGCAGGCTCGGTAACGGCAAACTTCACCAGCGCGGCAAACATGTAGAGGAAAGGCACCAACTGCAAGACCACGGCGAGAGAGAGCAGTTTTTGAAATGTTTCCTGTACCCCGGCTCCGGCGAAATTCAAGATCACAAGAGCCGCCGATACAGTCCCTTGCAGGATGAGCGCCGCATAGGGCGTGGCGTAGCGCGGATGGACCTTGCCGAGCCAGCCGGGCATATAGGAATCCAGACCGGCGACGAAGGGAATGCGGGCGGAGCCGCCCATCCAGGCCGAGCCAATGCCGGCGATGGAGAGGCTGAGCATGATGGCGAAGGGGACGGTGATTCTGCTCAGGCCAACTTGACCGGCCATGTGGGTAACGGCTTGCATGATTCCTTCGAGGACGTTGACATTTTTTCCGATGGCGATCAGCAGAGTGAGTGTGGCGCCGACGTAGAGCGCGCCGGAGATTACTCCACCCCACGCGACGGCTCCGGGGAGGGTCCGGCGGGGATCCTGGATTTCGTCTCCCATCACCGAGGCGAGTTCGAGGCCGACCAGGCCGAAACAGATTACGCCGAAGGAGTTGAGAACAAATCTGGGGTCGGGGGGGATTTTGAAATCAGCAGTGGTGACCGTGGTGCCGAAACGTGACCAGAGGACCACACCCAGGCCGATCAGGACGGCGGCGGCTACGAAGGTACCGATGGCGCCGAGGTTGTTGATCCATTTGCCGATGCCCAGTCCCAAGATGTTGAAGTAGGTGAGCAGGGCCAGCAACGTCAGTGACGCGATTGCGGCGAAGGCTCTGTTGTCAGCCAGAGACTGGTGGCCGGGACCGAGGATATAGACCGAGACTCCGACGAAGTAGAGCATCACCGTCGGGACGTAGAGCATGTTGTTGGTCCAGTAGCACCAGCCGGAGAGGAATCCGTGGAAGTCGCCGAAGATTTCTTTGGCCCAGAGGTAGACGCCGCCTTCGCCGGGATAGCGGTGGGCGAGTTCGATCACCGCGATGCCCTGGGGCCAGAAGAAAAGAAGAAGCGAGATGATCCAGAGCCAGACGGTGACGCCGCCGTTGGCAGCGATGGAGGGGACGACGTTGAGGTTGAAAACGGCGACGACGAACAGGAGCACGAGATCGCGGCGCCCCAGGGCTCGGATCAGTCGGGGCTGGGCGGCGGGTTGGGTGGCGGTGGACAATCTCAGTGGCCCGTGATCCATGGCCAGTGGTCAGCCCGCTCGTCACCGGGCTCTGACCACGGACCACCTGTGTTAGTGCGCTACGGCGGCTGGTTCGGCTGTCGCGCGCTCCAGCTGGGCTTTCCGAAGACTCGCAGCGATATCGTCGAAGGCGGAGAGGTGTTTGTCGATGTCGGCTTCGGTGTGCTGCACCGAGATCGTCCATTGCTCGTCCCACCAGTAGGGTTGCGCCATGACGCCGCGGTTGACCATGCCGAACCAGTAGTGACGCCACAGATCGGTGTCGATCGTGGTCCAGTCGCGGTAGTTCAGGATTTCCTTCGGATAAAGCATGAGAGCGCCGTTGGCTCCGGCTTGCGCGATGTAGGCTTCGAGGCCTACTTTCGCGATGATCTTGCGGTAACCATCGGCCAGCTTCTTGCTCAGATTCTCGACCTGGGTGTAGTTCTGGCGCGTGAGCACTTCGCGGAAGGTTGCCAGACCCGCGGCCATCGAGACGGGATTCGTGTTGTAGGTGCCGCCGTGGAAGACTTTGTGCTGGCTGATCAAGTCCATGACGGATTGGTGTGTGCCGAATGCGGCGAGCGGCAGGCCTCCGCCGATCGATTTCGCGAGACAAATCATGTCGGGGGTGACACCGAAATACTCGCTCGCCCCGCCCCAGCCGAGTTTGGCGCCGGTTTTGACTTCGTCGAAGATGAGGAGTGCGCCGTTTTTGTCGCAGAGCTGGCGCAGGCCTTCGAGGAAACCCTTCTGCGGCAGGCAGAGGCCGACATTCATCAGGATGGGTTCGAGGATGATCGCGGCAATTTCTCCGGGATTTTCTTTGAAGCGGCGCTCGACCGTCGGGAGATCGTTGAAAGTGGCGATCTTTACGTTGGCGATGGCGTCTTTGGGAACGCCGAGGCCTCCAGGAACTGATGTGGGATTGTGGACGTCTCCGAAGTCAGGCGCGTGCGGCTTGACGCTGACCAGGGCGCTGTCGTGGAGGCCGTGATAAGCGCCCTCGAACTTGATGATCTTGTCGCGTCCGGTGGCGGCGCGGGCTAAACGAACGGCGTGCATGGTGGCTTCGGTGCCGGAGTTGCCGAAGCGGCACATTTCGACCGGGAAGCGGTTACAAATCTCTTCGGCGAGCTCCCATTCCATGTCGTGGGGCATGCCGAACATGGTGCCGGTGGAGAGACGTTTTTCAACGGCCTTCATGACAGCGGGATGGCAGTGACCCGCCATGAGAGCGCCGAAGGTCAGGTTGTGATCGATGTATTCGTTGCCATCGAGGTCGCGGAACTTGCTGCCGCTGGCTTCTTTCACGAAGATCGGCCAGGGATCGTAGGCGCGATAGTTGCTGGCGACTCCGAGCGGAATGCGCTTGAGGTTTTTCTTGTGGGCTTCGGCGGATTTAGGGGTACGCCGCTCGAAAGTAGCGAGTTCTTTCTGCAGATCGGGGTACATCTGGGTCTCCAAGAAATCTCAGGCCTGCGGGCCATTAGATTGCCGGACGGCGGGCCGTCCGGGGTGGAGCGGGTTAGGAGCTAAAAGCCGTGTCTCTTATTATCGCAGTTGCGGCCCGGCCTGACGCCGCACCCTTTTGCAACGCCTCTTCCTGACTCACCAATCACAAATCCTCCTGCCTGCATCAGAAGAAGAACTTCATGGCAAACTGCACGAGGCGGGGATCTCCAGCCGATGTGATCTTGCCGAAGCCAGTTGCACCGTCGGAATACCCGCCATCGGGATTGGAGAAGTTTGTACGGTTGAAGAGGTTGAAAATCTCTGCGCGAAACTGGAAGTACTTGCTTTCGGTCAGGAGAATCTTTTTGTGTACGGAGAAGTCCCAATCGATGAGGCCGGGACCGCAGCAGATGGTTCGCTGGGTTCCGTTGTTGAACTGCCCGAGCGGAGGATCGGAGAACTGGTTGTAGTTGAGGTAGAAGCCGCCGTTGGTCTTGGGATTGAGAATCTGCAAGGGCCCGTTCAAACTAGGCGCTTCCGTGCCCAGGAAGAAGAGACTGTTGATCAGTTCGTTGTCGTCCTCGGTGTTCAGACGAATCGGGAATCCGCTCTGGAACTGCGTGATGCCAGAGACCGCCCAGTCATTGAGCATTCTGCCCGCAAATCCTGAAAACTTGCGAATCGGCAATTCCCAGTCGTAGCTGACCACGAAGCGTTGTTTTGAGTTGAAAAGAGAAAGCGCACGGCTGGCCTTGAAGTTGAATGGATTGAGAGTTTCCTCAAAGGTGGAACCGTCGTCGATCGACTTGCTGAAGGTATACGCCGCCTGGAACTGCAAGCCCCGCGAGAAGCGCTTCTGAAGCATCATCTCCAGGGCGTTGTAGGCAGAATTGGCGATGGTGTCTTCCGCAAAAATGTCGGTGAACACAGGCACGCCGTCGAAAGGGCAGCCCGTCCCCGTGTAGGGGTTGCAGTTCGGCGACGAATAAGGACGAAGGCCAACGAGATTGAGGCCTGTGGGCGCGACGGAACCGATCGATGTCCCCGCGGGAATCACCGTCGGACCGTTCGGCCCGTAGGGAACGTGGAACCCGCCCGCAGGGGCCACGGCATTGGGCGAGATGATGTACTGGGTGTCTTCGAAAGTGGGGGCGCAGTTCGCATTCGCGCCGAACGAGGTCACAAAGTTGGCGCTCTGGTTCGCGACACTCATAATGTCGAGGCAGGTCTGCGGCGTGGAGGGATTGATGTCGTGAGAGGCGAGCAGACGATGTCCCTGGGATCCGACATAGCCGATCTGGAACATCAGGCTGTTGGTGAGCTCGCGCTGAACCGTGAGGTTGTATTGCACCGTGTCCTGCGAACGGAGATGCGGTTGAAATTCACCGAAAAGAAGGATCGGGCGAAACAGCGACAGATCGGTGGGAGCGCCCTTGGTGGGAGTGATGACGCCGTTAAACGGATTGGGCGTTTGGAAATTCCCCTGATTCACGAAAGGAGTATTGAAAAAAACGTCCGAGAGCGACGAACTTCCTCCAAATGGAGGCTCGGCACCGAACTGGGCCAGAACGAGTTCCTCGATCGGGTTGTAGAAAATTCCCCATCCGGCGCGAATGCTGGTTTTGTTGTTACTCCCGAAAATCTTGCCCAGTACTCCACTGGTGAAGTTGGGGCTGTAGTTTAACCCCAGCCGTGGCGCGAAAGCCTTGTAGTAAGTCTGAGTCATTGCCGCGGGCACGCCAGGATCGCCAGGCACCACAAGACCGGTGGGCGCGGCGCCGGTGTTGGCGCAGGTCGGATTGGAAAGACCGAGACTCTGCCAGTACGACAGGCTAGTGGTAATACCGCAGGGATACACGGTCGAATTCTGGCCCGGGCGGAAGGTTTCGACGTGACCGCTGATATCCGTCATGGGAGGACTGTATTCCCAGCGCAGGCCGTAGTTCAAAGTCAGGTTCGGTTTGATCTTCCAGCTGTCCTGCACAAACGGGTAAAGGGCCGTGCTGCGGATGTCTTCGCGCTGTCCGGAACCCTGGGTGTAAGTATCGGCGAGTCCAAGCAGCATTTCGGCGTAATTGTCGCCATCGGCGGGAAGGATCGCGTTGGGACCGCTGTTGTTGAAGTTGAACTCGCCATTGACATCGAACCAATAGTATTGATCGAAGCGGGCGCGGCGCACATCGAGGCCGAATTTGAGGGTGTGGGTGCCTTTTACCCAGGTGAGTTCATCGGACCACTGAAAACTGTTTCCGACTTGCGGGAGAAAGCCCTCGAAATTATTGCCGAACGATGCTCCTCCCGAGATGTTGACATAGGGCACACCGGTCAGGCTGCCGGGCAGCCCCGTCGTAATCCCCAGGTTGGCGGCCGTGCCGAAGTTCGATTGGATGGCCGCAGAATCGGAAAGGCCGGTGAAGCAATTGGGGGCAGAAGCGCCGGTGCATGAAGAGGTAACGGCGTTGTTCGCCTGGTTTTTGAGATATCCGAGCTGACCTTCACGCATGTAGGTGAAATGGGCCTCGTTGACGATGGCGTTCGTCACGGTCCAGGTATGGGTCAGATTCCATTGCTGGTCGCGCCCGTTGTTGTAAGACCCGAAGCCAGGAACGGTTGCTCCCGCCTGCTCGAAGGTGTTGTAGGGATCGAGTTCAAAACCATCGTTGAAGTAGTAGTAGGCGGCAAAGCTCTGCTTGGCGGTGATTTTGTGATCAAACTTCGCAGTAAATTGATTGGCGTTGATGGTGCCAGTGGTAACCGTCTGAAACAGGCCGCTGCCGTTGCCGGCAGGGACAAAGCGCTGCAACAAGTTGGCTGCAACGGGGTCCTGGCACGCAGTGGGAATCACGCCCTTGGGAAAAACCGTGGCCCAATCAATAAGTCCGCTCGTCGGATCGGCGGGAAGATTCGAGATGCCATTCGGCCCCAAGCCCAGCGCAGTATCGCATCCCGGACGGCCATCGAGAACCTGAGCGACAAACGGGTTCGCGATGCCGCCGCTGAACGGCCCTTGCGCCGAGAAGTCTCCTCCGTACTCGGCCGTGGTTGGAACATTCAACAGCTGGCCAGGGACGCCGTCGCGAATGCGGCGCGCCTCGAAGGAGAGAAAGAAGAAGGTGCGGTCTTTCTTGATCGGACCGCCGAAGGTTCCGCCGAACTGGTTCTGGTTGAGCTGAGGCTTGCTGGTATCGGGATAACCGCGCGCATCGAGAGCTGTGTTGCGGAAGTATTCGTACACGTTGCCGTGAAACTGGTTGGTGCCTGACTTGGTGATCACGTTCACGACGGAACCGGAATTGCGACCGTATTCGGCATCGAAGGTGTTGGTGATGACGCGAAATTCGTCGACCGCGTCCGGGGTCGGCTGAATGGTCGGAGTGTTCACGAACTGGTCGTTGGCATCGCCGCCGTTGACGCTGAAATTGTTGGCGCGGGTGCGGCCGCCGTTGACCGAGACCGAGCCGGCATCACTGGTTCCGGCAAACAGCGTTCCGCTGGATCCGAGCTGGGATTGCACGCCCGGCTGAAGTTGCAGGAATTGGTAAGTGTCGCGGGTGTTGAGAGGCAGTTCGTTCACCGCCCGGTCATTAATCACCGCGCCGAGCTGAGTGCTGGTGGTATCAACCTGCGGCGCTTCGGAGGTGACATCGACGACTTCTTGGGTGCCGCCGACCTGCAGGACCGAGTTCAGGGTCAACACCTGATTCACGTCCACCGTGAGATCTTTCTGCAAATTCTTTTTGAAGCCCGATAGCTCGAAACTCGCCTGGTATACGGCCGGCTCGACGTTCACGAACGAGTAGTCCCCGCTGTCACTGCTGGTTGTATCGCGACTGATGCCGGTGGCCTGGTTGGTCAGTGTGATCTTCACCCCGGTGAGCGCGGCACCGGAAGAATCCGAGACATGGCCTAGGATGCGGCCGGTCGCTCCCTGAGCAGCCATGGAGGTTGGCAGGAGAAGGAGAACTGCAATCATCGGGCACAGAACAATGCAGCGGGCTCGCAGCGGCGACATGGAACCTCCAGCATCCTCAGGAACGATTGTTTTTTCTTGAAAACGACTGCTTGAGTCCTGGAACAACCTTGCTATAATCCGGCAAGGTTAGAGAACGGGTGCGGGCACTGTCAAGGAGAAAAAAATGTGTCCGTCCGATAGAAATTTCTTCTTGATAAGGTCTCCCGCGAGTGAGCGCCGCGAGCGGAAATGCCTGAACCTTATTTAAAAATCGGGGACGTGGCGAAGAAAGTCGGGGTCTCGCCTTCCGTGATTCGCGCCTGGGAAAGTCTCGGGCTGGCTCGTCCGCAGCGAACCGAGAGCAAGTACCGGCTGTACACGGCCGAAGATGTGAAACTGTTGCGGCGGGCGCGTTTTCTGCGCAAGGTGCGCGGACTGAACGCGGCGGCCATCGTCCAGCTTCTGAAGCGTGAGGGCAAGGTGCGGCCATCGCCGGATGGAAATAGCGGGGCGATCGGGGCGCATTTGCGCCAACTGCGGGTGCGGCGAGGATTTGCTCTGGCGCAGGTGGCCGAGGCCGTAGGCATCTCCGTGGGTTTCCTCAGCGCGCTGGAACGGTCGCAGATGAGCGGGTCCGTAGGTACGTTGCGCAAGCTGGCGCGATTCTACAGAACCAATATTCTCGACTTCTACCAGGCCAATGGGGCCAGCGGGCGGCACGTACGTCCGGCGGAGAGGAAAGTCCTCGAGGCGGGTGAGGGTGTGCGGATGGAACTGCTGGCCTGGGGAAACACGGTGATGGAACCGCACCTTTTTCGGATCGCGCCGCAGGCGGGCAGCGGCGAGTCCTACGCGCACGAAGGGGAGGAATTCATCTATGTGTTGCGCGGCGATTTGGAGATTACCGTCGACGGAGAGCAGTATCGGCTGAGATCGGGCGACAGCTTTTATTTTGAGAGCGCGACGCCGCATCACTGGAGGAATCCGGGGCGGAAGGAGACGCTGTTGTTGTGGGTGAATACACCGCCAACGTTCTAGGTCTGAGAGGAAAGCCGCAATCCCCGCCGCTTCGACTTCGCTCCGGGCACGGCGGACTGCAACCTGCGAGGACCGGGGTGGGATCCTGCCGGCACCTGAAGACTCGGGGAGAGTCAAAATCCTCACCTCCCCCGGAATCGGAAAGAAAGCAGCGCACCCCGGATGCAGAAGTTTTGGAGGAAGGGATGAACTGGCAAAGCAGAGCCTGGTTTCTGCCTTTGTTTATAGCCGTTCTGTTTTGTGGGGCGTGTGCGAAGAGAACCCCCACTTTGAATCTGCTGGTGTGGGAGGGATATGCCGATCCCTCGTTCATCAGGACGTTCGAGGATGAGCATCATTGCAAAGTGTCGGCGTCGTACATGGGATCGAGCGATGAGTTGGTCGCGAAGTTGCGCGGTGGAAGTGCGGGAAATTACGACGTGATTTCTCCGTCGAGCGACGTGGCGACCTCGATTGCGAGCTCGGGGCTGGCGGCGCCGCTGGATCTTTCGAAGATTCCGAGCTACGGGCAGCTTTCTCCGCAGCTCACTTCCCTGTCGCTGGTGCGGGTGAATGGGCACGTGTATGGCGTGCCCTTCATGTGGGGGCCGGATCCGATTATTTATGACACAACCGTGTTTGCCCAGCCTCCGGATTCGTGGAATGTGTTTTGGGATCCGAAATATAAGGGAAAGGTCGCAGTGTGGGACGACCTGTCGACCGTATACATGGCGGCGCAGGTGCTGGGGTATGACAAGCCCGATCCGTCGCATCTTTACAACCTCAGCGATCAGGAACTCGAGGCGGTGAAAAAGAAATTGCTGGAACTGAAGCCGAACGTGCGCAAGATGTGGGCCACCGGCGGCGAGTTGACGAATCTGTTTGAGAGCCATGAGATCGTGATTGCGATGGGGTGGCCGCTCAATACGGCGGATCTGAACAAGGCGGGATTTCCGGCGGGAGAAACGATTCCCCGGGAGAACACGACTGGCTGGATTGACCACCTCATGATTACCGCCGGCAGCGAGAATAAAGAGCTCGCCTACCAGTTTCTGGAGTACATGGTTGGCGCCAAGACCCAGAAACTTGTGACCGACAAGACGCATTATGTGCCGGCGAATCCGCAGGCAGGGCAGTTGATGACAGCCGGGGAAGCGAAGGCGTTGCACCTCGATGACGTCGACAGCTATCAGAAGCGGCTTTATTTCTGGCAGAACGTGCCGCGACGGACAAAGTATACGGAGATTTGGAACGATGTGAAGGCGGCGCAGTAATTCCCCGCTTCCCGCTCCCGGAACGCGCGAGAAATGGGGCCCCCGTTAAACGGATATGGCATGGCTTCTCTGACGAGCTCTCTGGGTGCGACCAAGGACGCGCAATCCTCCCTTAAGACGACTCTGCTCGACATTCGTAACGTGGCCAAAAGCTTTGGCAGAAATGCCGTGCTGCGCGATGTTTCACTGGACGTCGCCGAGGGCGAGTTTCTCACCATTCTTGGCGAGAGCGGGTCGGGGAAAACCACGCTGCTGCGGATTATCGCCGGGTTTGAGAGCGCGTCGTCGGGCGAGATATGGATGGGCGGCGAGAGACTCGATCGACAGCCTCCTTACCGTCGCCGGGTGAATACCGTTTTTCAGCACTACGCGCTGTTTCCGCACCTGACGGTCGAACAGAACGTGGCGTACGGGCTGAGGGTGGCCAGGCGGCCTGAGGCGGAGATCGCGCAACGCGTAGCCGAGGCGCTCGACAAAGTGAAAATGTCGGTGCACGCGGCGAAGAAGCCGTCCAAGATCAGCGGCGGACAGCAGCAGCGCGTGGCACTGGCCCGGGCGCTGGTGAACCGCCCCCGGCTTCTGCTGCTCGATGAGCCGCTTTCGGCGCTCGATGCGAATCTGCGGCGGCAAATGCAGGTGGAATTGAAATCACTGCAGCGCGAGGTCCGGATCGCGTTTCTATTTGTCACGCATGATCAGGAAGAAGCAATGGTGATGTCGGACCGGATTGCGTTGCTGCGCTCGGGCGGGTTGGAGCAGGTGGCGACCCCGCGGGAGATCTACAGCCGTCCCGCCACCGCTTATGTGGCCCAGTTCATCGGTCACACGAATTTACTGAAAGGCCGGGTGCAGGACGGAGTGGTGCGGTGCGGGCCGCTGTCGTGGACTGCGTCCCTGCCCGATGGGCCGGCGCTGTTTTCGCTGCGCCCGGAACATCTTCGTTTGAGCGGAGGCGCGGGTGTTTCCGGTGCAGTTCGGGTGCGTGGCCGGGTGTTGACGCGGGCGTTTCATGGGGCTATGGAACTGACTCGCGTGGAGTGCGCGGACGGACTGGTGCTGGTGGTGCGAACCGCGAGAGGCTTGGCGGAGGAGAACGTTGAACTGGAATTCTGTCCGGCCGATGCGGTGACCGTGGGCGAGTCTCCGGAGAGGAACTGATGTTTTCCCGCGCGTACAAAACTGCCGTGACCGTGCCGCCCTTGGCGTGGGTGGCGCTGTTTTTGCTGGTGCCCTATGTGCTGATGTTCTGCTATAGCTTCTGGTCGGTCTCTGAGGCCCAGATCGTGGTTCATTCCTGGAGCCTGCGGAACTACAAAGAACTTTTCGCGAAAGCCACCTATTGGGAGACCCTGCTGCGGTCGATGTGGATTGCGGCGCGCGTCATGCTGTTCTCGTTGCTGCTGGGATATCCGCTGGCGTATTTTCTGTCGTTTTATGCGGGGAAGCGGAAAGATCTGCTTTATCAGATGGTGATCATACCGCTGTGGGTGAGTTATCTGGTGCGAGCTTATGCCTGGAAAACGATTCTGGGGTCCGACGGGGTCCTGAATACCCTGCTGCAGTATTTGCATGTGACGAGTCATCCCCTGGATTTTCTTTTGTACAGCCCGTTTGCGGTTGTTCTAACCCTGACTCACATCTACACGCCGTTTACCATTTTGCCGATCTACGCGTCGCTCGAGCATATCCCGCGCAATCTTGTCGAGGCTTCGCACGACTTGGGGGCAACACCGGTCGAGACCTTTTGGAAGGTGATTTTTCCGCTGTCGATTCCTGGAGTTGTAACAGGCGCCACGTTTGCGTTCGTGTTGAGTCTGGGGGATTTTCTGGCGCCGCTGCTTTTGGGCGGGCCGAGCGGAATCATGATTTCAAACATCGTGGTGAGCTTGTTTGGGGCGGCCTACAACTGGCCGCTGGGGGCGGCGATTTCGCTGGGGATGCTGGGGATTGTGGTGAGTCTGCTGTTTTTGTCGGAGCGGATCGAAAAGAAATGGAGCTTTTCCTGAGGGACGACTTTCCCATGTTCGCGACCGGAAGCATTGGCGGCGTAACCATGGTTTCCCCGCTCGGGGGCTTGCGCCAGTGGGTACGGCTGTGCAGGGCTTGCGCCCCGAGCTCAATTCTGTTGCCGCTGCGCGGCCGCCCTGCCTTGAGCGCTGGCTTGCGGCGATTCAGCGCTGCTCACGATCCGCAGGGAGGTTTGCGGTGACCCGACCGCCAAATTCATCTGCGCCGCGCTCGACCTGGCTGCTGGGGCACGCCGCGGCGGTGTTTGCGTTTTTGTACCTGCCGATTGCCGTCCTGATCGTTTATTCGTTCAACGGGCAGGGGGTTGGAGGGTTTCCCCCGCAGGGCTTGACGCTGGACTGGTATCGAACGTTGTTCCGCGATGGGCCGATCTGGGACTCGGTCTTTAACAGCCTGCAGGTAGGGTTGGCGGCGATGGTGATCGCCCTGGCATTTGGAGTGCCGGCCGCTTTGGCATTGGATCGGGCTGACTTTCCCGGCAAAGCTTTGTTCCGGCGGCTTGTGCTGCTGCCTCTCATCCTGCCGGGCATCATCACGGGCTTGTCTCTGCTCATGCTGTTCGACTTGATTGACCTGAAACTCAGCCTGCTGACGATCATGCTGGGGCACGGAACGGCACTCATTTCCGTAGCGACGACCGAAGTTTTCGCGGGTTTGCAGAAGCTTGATCGGGCACAGGAAGAGGCTTCGCTCGACCTGGGGGCGGATTACTGGCAGACATTCTGGCGCGTGACAGTGCCGAATCTGAAGCTGCCGATTCTGGGAGCTGCGCTCCTGATTTTCACGCTATCGATGGATGAGATTGCCGTCAGCTTTTTTCTGATCGGGCGCGACAATACGCTGCCGCTCGAAATCTGGGGGCGGCTGCGGCGAGGGATCACCCCGGAGATTAATGCCGTGTCGACGATCATCTTCGTGTTTTCCCTGGTGACGATCGTGGTTTGGTACCGGCTGCGCGTGCGGGCCGAAGGGAGTGTGGAAGCCGGGACTGAGCTGATTGCGAGCGGTGATCCGGCAACCGTTTAGGTTGCATTTCGGTGCTGGTGGTCCGATCGAGATTCGCGAGTTCTGGCAAGACCGGCCAGAAGCGGGGACCCCAGTTTATCCACAGCTGCGACTACCGGTTCGCGGTCTCTGGCACCAGGCCGCGGAACTTGAGCATGGGTTCAATGGTCGGTTCTCCGCCCAGCCACGAGGAGTACATCTTGCCCAGTTCCTGGGTGTTGCCCCGCGAGAGGATCATTTGGCGGAAGCGGTCTCCGTTGGCGCGAGTCATGCCGCCGTGGTCCTGGAACCATTGGAAGGCGGCGTGATCGAGCATCTCACTCCACAGGTAGGCGTAGTAGCCGGCGGCGTATTCATCTTGCCAGATGTGCGCGAAATAGCTGGAGCGATAGCGAGGAGGCACGGCGCCGAGGAGAAGATTTTTGCTCTTCAACGCCTGAACTTCGAAATCGTCGGGCTTCTCCAGCGGAGCCCCGGCGGGCAGGATGTGCCACTGCATGTCGAGCTCGGCGGCCTCCAGGACCTCGGTCAGCGCATAGCCCTGATTGAATTTCGCTGACTTGTTGATTTTCTCGACCAACTCCGCGGGCATAGGCGCGCCCGTTTGGTAGTGCTTCGCGTAGTGATCGAACACCGCGGGATAGCTCGCCCAGTTCTCGTTGAATTGCGAAGGAAATTCGACGAAGTCGCGGGCGACCTGCGCTCCCGACAAGGAAGGGTACATCGTGTTGGCAAACATGCCGTGCAGGGCGTGGCCGAACTCGTGGAACATCGTGGTAACGTCGCGGAAGCTGAGCAGAGCGGGCTGGCCGGGCGCGGGTTTGGTGAAGTTGGCGACGTTGTATACAACCGGCAGCGTGCCGAGCAGCCTGGATTGATTGACGAAAACGTCCATCCACGCCCCGCCGTTTTTGTTGTCGCGTTTGAAGTAGTCGCAGTACCACAGTGCGAGCTGTTTGCCGTCGGCGTCAAAGACATCGAAGACGCGCACGTCCGGGTGATAGACCGGAAGGTCGTGGCGCTCTTTGAAGGTGATGCCGTAAAGCTGATTGGCGGCATAGAAGACGCCGTCTTCGAGCACTCGGTTCAACTCGAAGTACGGTTTGATTCGATCTTCGTCGAGATCGTACCTTGCCTTTCGAACCTGCTCGGCGTAGAAGTCCCAATCCCACGGCTCGAGGGTGAAGCCGCCTTTCTGAGCATCGATCAAGGCCTGTATGTCGTTTGCTTCGGCCGCGGCTTTTGCCCTGGAGCCAAGGACGAGTTCGTCCATGAATTTTATGGCGGCTTCTGGAGTCTTGGCCATCTGATTTTCCAGCTTCCAGGCAGCGAAATTGGGAAAGCCAAGCAGCCTGGCCTTTTGTGCGCGGACCTGCGCCATGCGGGCGATAGTGTCGCGCGTATCATTCGCGTCTCCGCGCTCGGCGCGATTCCAGGAGTTCTCGAAGATCGTGTGCCGGGTTTCGCGGACGGTGAGCGCGGCCAGATCGGACTGCTGGGTTGTGTTCTGCAGCGGGATGACGTAGCCGCTGACCTTGCGGTCGGTCGCTGCCTGCGCGGCACCTTTCAGGCGAGTCTCGCTCAGACCGGCCAGGGCGTTCCTGTCGGTTGTGACGTAGGCCGCTGCTTTGGTTGCAGCCAGAAGCTTCGTGCCGAAAGCGGTTGAAAGCGTGGACTCTTCTTCGTTGAGTTTCTTCAGTGCAGCTTTGTCGGCCTCAGACAGATTCGCCCCGGCGTGGACGAACGCCTGGTGGTAGTGCTCGACCAGGCGCAGCGATTCGGGGTCGAGTTTCAGCGACTCGCGTTCTTTATAGATGGCTTCGACGCGGGCAAAGAGTTTCGAGTCGAGATAGATGGCGTCCTTGTGAGCGGCGAGCCTGGGAGCTTCGATTTCCTGGACCTTCTCCAGCGCCGGACTCAGATTTGCACCGGTGACGGCATTGAACACCTGCATTACGCGGTTGAACAACTGGCCAGACTTTTCGAGCGCGACGATTGTGTTTTCGAACGTCGGCGGCTGGGAACTGTCGGCGATCGCGCGGACCTCTCGAAGCTGCTCGGCCATGCCCGCCTCGATGGCAGGCTGGTAATCGGTATCTTTGATTTTGTCGAAGGGCGGCGCCTCGAGCGGCAGGGGGCTGGGAGCATAGAAAGGATTGCTTGGCCCGAATTGCGTGTCGGGTTTCGACGCGGCGGCGTTCGAGGGCAACTGCGGCAGAGCGGTGGCGACCAGAATTGCGGTTTTCAAAAGTATCGTGATTCCCTTCGTGGCGGATCTCATCGGCGGATTTCCCAGGATTTCGGTTCCCACTTCTGATTGTAACCAAGGCACGCTCTCGGTCGCCGCTCAATTCCCCCCGGCAATGGCTCGCCCACAAAGTCGGGAAGTGCTATTTCGGGGTTACGCACTCCCCAGCTTGCCATCCATCAGCACGTCTTGTTTGTGTACGAAAAGCCAATAGCACCGGGCAAACGCGGGCTCCCTCGTTCTCGGCCACTGCATGTATTGCAGGCGGCGACTTGCAGGCTCATGGCGGACGCCATTGACTCGAACCTCTGCGACATCGTTCTGATCATGTCCAGCAAGGAAAATCTTTACGCCGTTCAGCATCGGGCGATCGAAAGCCGCCGCGACCATCGGACCAAGTGTTGGCAGAAGCGGTGTGCCGCCAACCCAGGATTGGAGATCCTGGGGCCCCGTTCCTAATCCGAATGCGGTAACGGGACTGTGGATCACATGCCATCCCCGGCACCCATGGGGATGATCGCAGGCGAAGTGAGACGCAAAGGACCCGTCCTGGACAAGCATCTCGAGGAAGGTAGCAGCGGTGGACATCGCCCAGGTATCGACGGCCCTCGCGATCATGTTGGCCTCGGTTTTCCCTAACCCGGCCACACAATCCCATAGAATCGGAACGTCACTCCGCTCCCGGTTCAGAACGAAGCCCAGGTCGAAGTGGTTTGGTCCTTGTTTATGCTGGTCCTCAACTCTCACCGCCAGAGTGCCCGGGCCCAGGACGGTATCGCCCTCGACGGTCCAAGCTTTAAAAACGGATGAAAGTCTCCTTGCAACCTCCGCCCTGACCATACTGAGGCGTTGTTCGAGTTCCGTATCCATAATTCGATCATCGCATAGTAAAGTGGTATTGCACGGAAAACCAGGAAGGATTCTGTTTTGAGTTCAGGCATTCGCAATATCGCCATCATTGCGCACGTCGACCACGGGAAGACTACGCTGGTAGACGCCATGTTGAAACAGAGCGGGACGTTTCGCGCCAACGAAGCGGTCGCTGAGCGGGTGATGGATTCGAACGAGCTGGAGCGCGAGCGCGGGATTACGATTCTGGCGAAGAATACGGCGATCTTCTATCACGACGTAAAGATCAATATTGTCGACACTCCGGGCCACAGCGACTTTGGCGGCGAGGTGGAACGCGCGTTGAAGATGGTCGACGGGGTAATGCTGCTGGTCGATGCGAGCGAAGGTCCGCTGCCGCAGACACGATACGTGCTGGGCAAGGCGCTGGAGGCCAAGCTGCCGCCGATCGTCGTGATTAACAAGATCGATCGCGCGGACGCGCGGCCGCAGGAAGTGCTGAACGAGATCTATGACCTGTTCATTGATCTCGACGCCAAAGAAGAACAACTCGACTTTCCGGTACTCTACACCAATGCGAAGATCGGGACGGCTACGACCGAGATTCAGGGCGGAACAGATCTGCGGCCGCTTTTTGATGCGATTTTGAAGACGATTCCGCCCCCCAAGGGGGATCTGGCGGGACCGCTGCAGATTCTGGTGGCGAATCTGGATTACAGCGACTATCTGGGTCGGCTGGCGATTGCGCGCGTGTTTAACGGGAAAATGTTTACGGGCGAAGAGGTCGCCATCGCGAAGCTCGACGGGACGTTACAGAAGACAAAGATCACGAAGCTGTTTTCGTTTTCAGGATTGAAGCGGACCGATATCACCGAGACTGAACTTGGGGACATCGTGGCCGTGGCCGGCGTTGAAGGGATCACGATTGGCGAGACGATAACCGAAGTGGAAAGAGCGGCGCCATTGGCGCCGATCGCGATTGATGAGCCGACGATCGCGATGCTGTTCACGGTGAATAGTTCGCCGTTCGCGGGCAAGGACGGGTCCTACGTCACGTCGCGGAACCTGCGCGAACGGCTGGAGAAGGAATTGCTCACTAATGTCTCGCTGCGGGTCGAGGAGACGGGCTCGACGGATTCGTTCAAGGTGCTGGGCCGTGGCGAGCTGCAGCTTTCCATTTTGATCGAAATGATGCGACGCGAGGGGTACGAACTCATGGTGGGTAAGCCGGAGATCGTGACCAAGCGGATGAATGGAAAGCTGATGGAACCGGTGGAGCATCTCACGGTCGATGTGCCCGAGGAATTCGTCGGCGTGGTGATGGAACAACTTGGATCGCGCAAGGGTGAAGTCACGAACATGCACAATCATGGCTATGGCCGCGTGCGGATTGAATTCCGGGTGCCGAGCCGGGGTCTGATCGGGCTGCGCAGCCAGCTGCTCACCGACACGCGCGGCACGATCGTCATGAACTCGCTGTTTGGTGGATACACGGAATGGCAGGGCGAGATTCCCCATCGGCTGACGGGGGCGCTGATCGCCGATCGTCCGGGAACCTCGACCGCCTACGCCTTGTGGGGCTTGCAAGAGCGCGGGGAGCTTTTCATCGGGCCGGGCGTCGACCTCTACGAAGGCATGATCATCGGCGAGAACGCGAAAGATACTGATCTCGACGTGAATGCCGTGCGCGAGAAGAAGCTGACAAATATGCGGGCATCGACGGCGGATGAGGCGATCCGGTTGGTGCCGTTCAAGCCGTTGAACCTGGAACAGGCGATCGAGTTTATTACCGATGACGAATTCGTGGAGGTCACGCCCAGGTCGCTGCGTCTGCGGAAGAAAGTTTTGCAGGCAAACAAGAGAAAGAAGAGCTCGCTCGCAGCGGTTGAAGAAGGATGAAACAAGCCGGCAAATCCGATGCCACCAACCAAGGGGCGCACCTGCGCATGCTCCTGGTTCCCTGCAGTTGTGGTACGACGTTTGCCGTGGCCGAGAACCACGATCATCAGGGAACGGGGTGGAGCCGGTATCTGGTGTGTCCAGGGTGCGGCAAGCGGCACGACCCCAGGAACCGGCTGCTCCAGGTGGGGTTCCACTCCGAGGGATACTGGAAGGTGGACCAGTGCTGATGCCGTTTCGGATCTGCGAGTGAAACACTAATTTGACAAGTCAGCAGCGAAAAACCTGCTATACTGCCTGCCGCATTCGACTGTTGCCAGCTCCGGTTGCAATCAGGAAAGGCCCTCCCGACCTGCCAAGTCACCGAATCGCTCGCACTCCCGACAGCTCAATGCAGAGGCAGACGCGTGAAGAACATTTTCGTGGGGAATCTCAGCTTCAACACCAATGAAGACGAACTCCGGCAGCTGTTTGAAAGCTACGGACAAGTGGACCGCGTGAGCATACTGACGGACCGCGAAACTGGGCGTTCGCGCGGGTTCGGATTTGTCGAGATGTCCAGCAATGAAGACGGAGAGAAGGCGATTGCAGCGCTGAATGGCGCACAGGTTGGCGGACGCACCATCAATGTCAACGAAGCACGGCCCAAGGCCGAGCGGGTTGGCAGTGGTGGCGGCGGACGCGAACGCAGCCACGGTGGCGGCGCCCGGCGCGATCGCTGGTAGAACCACCTGAACCGTCCCGCAGCACTTATGCGTGTCAGGAGGGCGATCCATGACTCCCGTCAAAATACGGGCAGCAATCGCTACGCCCCGTGGTCGGTCGTTTTTCCCTACCGGCTCGTAGAGTGACACGAACGCGAGTTGCGCAAGGACGCTGATCGGGTTGCACTGTGCAACGGTGGGGCACGACAGAGTATTTCATCGACGCTCCTCCGATGCGTAGGCAAAGATCACACCAGAGAGAGTTAGATGTGGCGTCTACGTCACATTCGAAGAGAGAGAGTGGCGAGTATGTGACGCAGACACCACATTGTTGCAACACTTTTATGAAGGCGGGAGCGAAAGGGCAAGCCCAGTGACCGGAGTTCCCGGCCTCCGGATCGTCGCCCTGTTATGCCACTGGGCTTCGTCGCTTTTTTCCAGAAACCACACTCGCACACTCGACACCGCGTCGTAAACTGTCACGTTGCACAGAAGTCTAAGGGCTTTGTCCTACGTCTTCCTGGCTCGAATGCAGGCCACCAGTTCCTTTACTTATTCCGGCTTCAGAGACGGAAACTTTGGCAACGGCACTCATCCTGGAATATGCAGCCTCAGGTGGAGAGGAGGACTTCACACGTCGTCATTACCGTCATTATGGGTCTTTCGCTACTTTGTCAGGACTAACGTGTTCAAGGAAGGTGGAGGGTTCCTGCGCCAGAGACCAGCGCGAAAGGAATTGTACCTCAGGCGACGGGGATCGGACTGGGGGGTCCGGTCCCCTTAGTCGAGCGCAGCGTGACTGGCTACTTCTCCATCGAATCGCTGCCAGCGAGATCTGTTTTCCTCTTCTTTTTTCGTATAAGCCTGTCCAGAAAC
>Ga0123356_10001700_pt1 | contig 24085 bp, 21 predicted proteins | sample TergutEmb28metaG_2_FD_92546 | JGI IMG/M metagenome (GOLD analysis project Ga0123356, IMG submission 92546) | Embiratermes neotenicus P3 segment gut microbial communities from Petit-Saut dam, French Guiana - Emb289 P3 | ecosystem: Host-associated > Arthropoda: Insects > Digestive system > Gut ...
CACGAAGCGGATCGACTGGAGCATTCCCGTCAATCCGTGCAACGTGATGGAGCAGAGCGAGGAGCTCAACCCGATCTACGGATCGCCGCAGTGGGACAAGCTGAACCAGAAGGAGCGCGACGAGCTCGACCACCACCTGTCCGCGTGGCTGTTCAGCCAGTTCCTGCACGGCGAGCAGGGCGCTCTGACTGTCGCCGCCCGCATCGTCGAGTCGGTGCCCGACATGGACTCCAAGTTCTACGCCGCCACCCAGGCGATGGACGAGGCACGGCATGTCGAGCTGTACTCGACGTTCATGCGGGAGAAGATCGGCCTGTACTACCCGGTCAACCCTGACCTCGCCCGGCTGCTGGCCGACTCGCTCAGCGACTCGCGGTGGGACATGCCCTACCTCGGCATGCAGGTGCTCATCGAGGGCCTGGCGCTGGCGGCTTTCGGCGTGCACCGCGACCTGTCCAACAACCCGCTGGTGACCCAGCTGCTCGCCTACGTCATGCAGGATGAGGCCCGGCACGTGGCGTTCGGGCGGCTGGCGCTCCGCGACTACTACAAGGAGCTGACCGAGGCAGAGCGGGCCGACCGGGAGGAGTTCGTCGTCGAGGGCTGCTACCTCATGCGGAACCGATTCACCGCGCGCGAGGTCTGGGAGCGGATGGGCTTCAACGTCGACGAGTGCGTCGCGTTTACCGAGCAGTCCCCGGTGCAGCAGGCGTTCCGCACCCTGCTGTTCTCCCGCATCGTGCCGTGCGTGCGCGACATCGGGCTGTGGGGACCCAAGGTGCAGCACGCCTACGCGGACCTCGGCGTGATCGAGGCCGCAGACGCCGACCTCGAGGTACTGATGCGCGCCGACGAGGAACTGGCCGAGAAGATCGACAACGAGAAGTACGCAGCCGAGCTAGCCGCCCGGCAGGGTGAGGTCGGCGAGGCGATCGCGCTCGCGAGCGATCCCGGCTAGGCGGCGCAGCGACCGGCCGCTACCAGAGGTCGCCGCCGGTGAGCACGTACAGGAATGGAACCAGCGGGACGAGAACGAAGATGCCCCAGGCGAGCTTCGCCCCGTCGCCGATGTCGCGTCGCGTGAGCAAGTCGATCCAGATCAGCACGACAGCGATCGGGTGCAGGAAGCAAACCAGCAGCTCGATTATCTTCTTCACGCACTCACGCTACCTCGCACCAGGCGATGCAGCGGAGAGCTCAGGGACAGCTCAGGGAAAGCTCAGGGAGGTCACCCGGGGGCGCCTCGATGTGCAGGTCGCGCAGCGCGGTCCTTGCGGCCCACAGGCCGCACATCCCGTGCACGCCGGCGCCTGGCGGGGTGGACGCCGAGCATAGGTAGACGCCTGGAAGCGGCGTCCGGTACGGGTTCCAGCGCAGCGCCGGGCGGCCGATCGTCTGACGCAGTGTGGCCGCCCCGCCCGCGATGTCCCCGCCGGTGTAACTGGGGTTGTAGCGCGCGATCTCCGGGGCAGTCCGGACCGAGCGGGCGAGGATGCGGTCGCGGAAGCCAGGGGCGAACCGCTCGATCTGCGCCTCGATCCGCCCGGACATGTCGGCCCCTGACCCGGCGGGCACGTGACAGTAGGCCCACAGCGTGTGCCGTCCGGCGGGGGCGCGGCTCGGATCAACCACGCACGGCTGGGCGACCAGGCAGAACGGCCGCTCCGGTATCCGGCCGGCGCTGACGTCAGCCTCGGTGCGGGCGATCTCGCCAATCGTCCCGCCGACGTGCACCGTGCCCGCCTCGCGGCAGGCCTCGTGCTGCCAGGGAACGGAGCCGTCGAGCGCCCAGTCGACCTTGCAGACGCCCGGGCCGTAGCGGTACCGCTGCATGGCGCGGCGATATCCAGCAGGCAGGCGGGCACCAGCCATCGCCAGCAGCTGGCGCGGGGTGACATCCAGCAGGACGGCCGGCGCGGACGGCAGCTGTTCGAGGCGCTCGATCCAGGTCCCGGTGACGACCTCGCCGCCGCGCCTGGTGAGCTCGGCGCCCATCGCGTCGGTCAGGCAGGCGCTGCCGCCCGCCACGACCGGCCAGCCGGTGGTGTGCGCGAGCATCAGCAAGGTCAGCCCGAACGCCCCGGTCAGCGGCGCCGACAGCGGCCGGATCGAGTGACTGGCCATGCCGGCGAACAGGGCCCGGCCCTCGGCCGTTTGCAGGCGGCGGGCCAGCACCGTTGCCGGAGCGAGTCCCTGCAGGCCGAACCGCGCGGCCGCAACCGGATGGCCCGGCAGGGTGCGGAGCGGCGCCAGCGCCATGGAGACGATCGGCTCAGCATCGCGCACCAGCGGCTCCATGAGCCGCCGGTAAGCGGTCGCGTCGTCACCGAGTCGGCGGGCGGTCTCGGCTACGCCGCCGCTGACCGCGCCGGCCCGGCCGCCATCCAGCGGGTGCGCGGCGGCAACCTTCGGGGTGAGCAGCCGGACGCCGTGCGCCGCCAGGTCTAGTTCGGCGAAGAACGGGGATGCCAGCGCTAGCGGATGCACGGCCGAGCACACGTCGTGAAAGAAGCCGGGGAGCGTCAGCTCCGCGGTGCGGCAGCCGCCGCCCGGCTCGGATGCACCTTCGAAGACCTGCACGCGCAGCCCGGCCCTGGCCATCGTCAGAGCGGCGGCGAGGCCGTTCGGCCCCGATCCGACGACGATCGCGTCGAGCTGGCTGGCCAGGGGAGACGACCTGCCTGGACCTCCCGCGACGGACACAGGCCGATCATGCCACTGCCCGCCGGAGGACGGCTGGGAGACCGCGTCCGTCCCGGCACGCCCGGCGGGCGGATAGCGACTGCCGTAGCGTTCCGTGCCGGGTAGCCGGGCTACCATCAGCCGGTGACCGATGCAGAGTTCCCGCAGTTCCCGCCTGGCTTTACGTGGGGCGTCGCAACCGCCGCCTACCAGATCGAAGGCGCTGTCGCCGAAGACGGGCGCGGTGAGTCAGTCTGGGACACCTTCTGCCGGCGCGAGGGCGTGATCCGTGACGGCCACACCGGTGACATCGCCGACGATCACTATCACCGGTGGCCCGAGGACGTCGCGCTGATGGCGCAGCTCGGCGTCGGCGCGTACCGGTTCTCCTTCTCGTGGCCACGCATTCAGCCGACTGGCTCGGGCGCCGCTAACGCGGCGGGCCTCGACTTCTACGACCGGCTCATCGACGCCCTGCTGGCCCGCGGCATCACCCCGATGCCCACGCTGTTCCACTGGGATCTGCCGCAGCCGCTCGAAGACGAAGGCGGCTGGCTCGCGAGGCAGACCGCGTACCGGTTCGCGGACTACGCCGGCATCGTGGCCGCACGATTCGCCGACCGCGTCCCGCTGTGGATCACCCTCAACGAGCCATTCGTGGTGACCGCCTATGGCTACGCTCTCGGCATTCACGCGCCGGGCCGGACCCTGATGCTCGGCGCGCTGCCGACAGCGCATCACCAGCTGCTCGGCCATGGCCTGGCCGCAGGCGCGCTACGCGCCGCAGGGGCCCGTCAGATCGCGATCGCCAACAACTACTCGCCTGCCTGGCCGGCTAGCTCAGGCCCGCCCGACGTCGCAGCGGCAGCCGCCTACGACGTACTGCACAACAGGCTGTTCACCGATCCGCTGCTGCTCGGTCGTTACCCAGACCTGTCTGCATTCGGGGTCGGCGAGGCCGGGCTGGACGCCATACTGGACGGCGACCTGGCGGTCATCACCGCGCCCGTCGACGCGCTCGGTGTCAACTACTACGCGCCGACCCGGCTATCGGCGCTGCCAGACTCCCCGCTCCCCTTCCATATGGAGCCCATCCCCGGCTATTCCGTGACGGCATTCGGTAACCCTGTCGTACCCGCCGGGCTGGCCGAGGTGCTCACCACCCTGGCCGCGCGCTACGCCGACCGGCTGCCGCCGGTTTACATCACCGAGAACGGCTGCTCGTTCGCGGACGAGCCGGGCGCCACGGGACAGGTCGAGGACTCCGACCGGATCAGCTATCTCGACGGCCATATCCGCGCCGTCGCGGACGCGATGGCCGCCGGGGTCGACGTGCGCGGGTACCTGGTCTGGTCACTACTCGACAACTTCGAGTGGGCCGAGGGCTACCACCAGCGGTTCGGTCTCGTTCATGTCAACTATGAGACGCTGCGCCGCACCCCTAAAGCGTCGTTCGGCTGGTACCGGGACCTGATTGCCACCCAGCTCGAGATGGCGGGCGGCAACCGATAGCAATTACTCTGCGCAATCGTCTAGTCACGGAACGCTCACGCTGTTAGGCTCGGCATACTTCCCCTGCGACCTCGCGTCGTTTGCCGCAACCCCCCCGATCACGACGGGAGACTACTTCTAGCAAGACCCCGCACCCCAGGTATATCTGCTCACCATCGTCGACACGTGCCGCGGAGAGTTGCTACGGCTCTCCGTCACCGAGAGCGGCCGGTTGTCTGACGCTTCTTTCTTGGCCATTTCTGTTAGCGCACTGCCGCTGAGTGATGCGCGCATGACGACCTCCCATCAGCTAGTGACAGTGACCGTCTGGTCGGCGAGTCCACGGTAGGTTTTCGGCTATGGCGCACACCGGCGGCAGTGTCGAGATCTATACCGACGGGGCGTGTAGCGGGAATCCCGGCCCCGGCGGCTGGGGAGTCCTGCTCACCTACGGTGACCAGAGCAAGGAGCTGTCGGGGGGCGAGGCGTCCGCAACGACCAACAACCGGATGGAGCTCATGGCTGCCATCCAGGCGCTGGAGAGCCTGACCAGGCCCACCCGGGTGCGGCTCCATACCGACAGCGCATATCTGCGCAACGGCATCATGAGCTGGCTGCCAACCTGGAAGCGCAACAACTGGCGGACCGCCAGCAAGCAGCCCGTCAAGAACGAGGAACTGTGGCGCCGCCTGGACGCTGCGGCCGCGCGGCATGAGGTGGAGTGGCTCTGGGTCAAGGGCCACGCCGGTAATCCCGGCAACGAGCGGGCGGACGCGCTGGCCAATAAGGGCATGGCCGAGGCAATCGCCCGATCCGGTGGTCAGCGCCGGCGGCCGGGAAGATAAGAAGGCTCGCCCCGGCGCCGCCAGAGCGGGCCAGGACGAGCCCGATGACCGGTCCCCCCGGATTCATCTTGTTGGGTCCCCCGCAGAACATGATGGCATGACAGCTGGCCAGCACAGCAACGGGGTGACGTGGGAGTCATTCCAGTTCTCCCTGGCGACTCAGAAGAAGATCAGCTTCACCGCGGAGATGACGCCGAACAGCACGATGAAGATGCGCAGCGCCATGGGTGGCAGCCGCCGGCCGTAGCGGGCCCCGACCAGTCCGCCCAGCGTCGAGCTGACGCCGAGAAGCACGACGATCACCCAGTCAACGTGCGCGAAGACGATGTAGACGACCGCCGCGACGCCGTTGACAACTGCGGCGAGAACGTTCTTGGCGCCGTTCACACGCTGCAGCGGCTCGTCGAAGAACGTACCGAGCAGTCCGATCATCAGGACACCCTGCGACGCACCGAAGTAGCCGCCGTATGCGCCAGTGGCCAGCATCCCGGCGCCCAGTACCGGGTTGATGGCCTCCTCGCCAGCGGCCGTGCGGTGGTCGCCCCCCGCGGCCCGCCGCGCTCGCCGCGCGATGATGCGCTTGCTCAGCAACGGCTGCACGAGTACGAGCACGCAGGCGATCAGGATCAGCACCGGAACGACGAACCGGAAGACCGCCGACGGCAGCGTGAGAAGTGCGACCGTGCCACCGACGGATCCAGCTGCGCAGATCACGCCGAGCGTGATGAGCCTGCCGCGCTGGCCGGCGAGCTCCCGGCGGTAGCCGTACGAACCACTGATGTTGCCAAAGACCATGCCGACGTTGTTCGACACGTTCGCCTGTATCGGCGGGAAGCCGAAAGCAAGCAGGGTCGGGAAGGTGATCAACGATCCTGAACCCACGACTGCGTTCGCCCCGCCGGCGGCAGCGCCAACCCCGAGGAGCGCGAGCACCTCAGCCGGACCCACGGGTTCCTCGCATCCTGACGATCGTGGTGGCATCACCGGTCACGGGAATGTGATCACCCGCGCCGACCAGCGGGCTGCTCGCCGTTCCAGTTGCAGCGGCACGCCGAAGGTCCGGGAGAGGTTCCGCTCCGTGAACACCTCCGGGAGTGGCCCGGCCGCGACGACGGCGCCCTTGCGCATCAGCATGGCGTGTGTGAATCCGTCCGGAACCTCCTCCACGTGATGAGTAACCATGATCATCATCGGCGACCTGGGGTCACGCAGCAGTGCCGCGATCCGCTGCAGCAGTTCCTCACGGCCACCGAGGTCGAGGCCGGCGGCCGGCTCGTCCAGCAGCAGCAGTTCCGGGTCCGCCATCAGCGACCTGGCGATCTGCACCCGCTTGCGCTCGCCTTCCGACAGCGAGGCGAACCGCCGCCGGATGAGATGTGCGCAGCCGAGCGCGTCGAGCAGCTCGACCGCGCGCGTCACGTCGTCGGAGTCGTAGTCTTCGATGTCCCGGCCGAGGATGCCGTACGCCGCCGTGAGTACCAGGTCGATCACTTTCTCCTGCTGCGGGACCCGGTCGGCCACGACCGCACTGGCCATGCCGATCCTGGTCCGCAGGTCAGCGATGTCAGCCTGACTCAGCGGCTCGCCGAGCACCTCGACCGTGCCGTGAGTCGGTCTCAGCAGCGTGGCGGCCACCTGCAGCAGGGTGGTCTTGCCGGCCCCGTTCGGTCCGATGATGACCCAGCTCTCGCCGCTCCTGACGGTCCAGTCGATGTCACGCAGCAGCATTGACCTGTCGTACCGGACTCCGACCCCGCGCAGGCGAAGTACGTCAGCCGCCATCCGGTTCCCTTCGCCCGCCGTCGTCTTCCCCGAACTTACGGCATGACCGCGGCGCCCGGCCTCACCGGTCGCCGCCGGATTCGCGGACGGCCAGCAGGGCAGCCTGCGTCCGGTCTGCCACGCCGAGCTTGGCTAGCACCGCGCTGACGTGGGTCTTCACGGTCTTTTCCGCTACCTGCAGGCTGCGGGCGATCTCCCGGTTGGACTGTCCTTCGGCGAGCAGCGCGAAGACCTCCCGCTCCCTGGTGGTCAGGGCGCCGACGCCACGCACCTCGCGGCCGGACCGACCGGCCACCAGACCCGCGGCTCCGGAAGCCAGCACGGTGTGGCCGTCGTGAACCGAGCGGATGGCGCGCACCAGCGCATCCGGGTCGACGTCCTTATAGAGGAAGCCGGCGGCCCCGGCCTGCAACGCCAGGGCGGGGCGGTCCGAGCCTGCGGCGCTGGTGAGGACCAGCACCCTGGTCCGGGAGTCGCCCGCCCGCAGTTGCGTCAGAACGCCTATGCCATCGAGTCCCGGCAGCATGAGATCGAGAAGGAGAACGTCCGGTGCCAGCTCGCGGGTCAGCCTGACCGCCTCGGCGCCGTCTCTAGCCTGGCCCACCAGGGCGATGCCGTCCTGTACTTCGAGCAAGACGGCCAGGCCCTGGCGGACGACCGGATGGTCGTCGGCGATCAGCACCGTAATCAGCTGATCATCGGTCGCGGGCCTGCTGGTCATCCGCGCACCGCCGGAACGCTCAGCCGCACGCGAGCGCCTGCGCCGGGCGCCGAGGTGATGGACAGGCGCCCGCCCGCCGACGTGGCCCGTTCCCGCATTGTGGTCAGCCCGAGGCCGGTCAGCGCGGAACCCGGATCAAAGCCAGCCCCGTGGTCCGACACCTCAAGAACGACGTTGCGCTGGCGCTGGTACAGGCACACAGACACCTGCCGGCTGCCGGAGTGACGCAACGCGTTGCCGATCGCCTCCTGCGCGACCCGGTACACGGCGGTCTGCAGCCGCGAGTCGAGGTCGGGCAGCTCCCCAGCGTCGACCACCACCTCGGCTCCGTGCGTGCGGCCAGCCAGGACGGCGTACGCGCGAATCGACCCGGCGAGGCCGCCCGCCGCGAGCTCGGGCGGCGCCAGTCCGTCAATGACGGCACGCAGCTCAGCGTGCGCTTCGCCAGCCAGCGCGGCGACGCTGCCGATCTCAGCTACGGCCCGGCCGGGGTCTCGCTCGACCAGGACGGCCGCAGCCCTGGCCTTGGCGCGAACACTGAACAGCTTCTGCGAGACAGCGTCATGCAGGTCCCTGGCGAGCCTGGCTCGCTCTTCCAGCACCGACAGCTCCCGGCCGCGCTCGTACAGCCGTGCGTTGGTCAGGGCGATCGCGGCGTGCGCCGCGAACAGGCCGACCACCTGCTCGTCGCGCTCCGTGAAGCCATCAGGGCCGGACTTGCAGGCCGCGAAGATGAAACCCAGGACCGACTCGCCCTGCCGGATGGGCACGCCGAGCACGTCGGTGAGCTCCGGGTGGGCGGCCGGCCAGCCCCAGAACCGCGGGTCGGCCCTGATGTCGTCGAGCCGCAGTGTCTTGCCCTCCCGGACCATGACCCCGAGCAGGCCGTGCTGCCGTGGCAGCGGGCCGATCGCTGCCTGCTCGCGCGCTGTCAGCCCGTCGACCAGAAACTCCGCGAAGCCGCCGGCTTCATCCGGCACGCCAAGCGCCGCGTACCGGGCACCCGCGAGCGAGCGGGCCGAGCGGACGATCATCTGCAGCACGTCCCGCACTGACAGCTGGCTGGACACCGCCAGCACCACCTGGCTGACGTGCTGGAAGATCTCGTCCTGCCTGGCCTCCATATGCCGACCGTACCGGCGCAGCCGTGTCCGCGGATCCGTCCCGGGTCCTAGGACCATGGTCGCAGAATCGGCCCGTCCGGCGGCCGATGTGCGTCGCCGGTCTGCTGCCTACCGTCGAAGCCATGAAGACACCTGAGGTTGCGATCGTCACCGGAGCATCTCGCGGCCTCGGCCGCGCCCTGGCGAGCAGCCTGGCGGCAGCCGGGTATCAGCTCGTCGTCGACGCCCGCGACGGCGAGGCGCTGCGGGCTGCCGTGGCTGAGATCTGCGTGCGGCACGACCTGCCGGCCAGCCGGGTACTCTCCCTCGCCGGCGACATCACCGACCCAGCGCACCGCCGTGACCTCGCCGCGGCCGCGGCTGGTTTCGGCGGGGCGCGGCTGCTGGTCAACAACGCCGGCACTCTCGGCGCGAGCCCGCTGCCCGCGCTCGCCGACTATCCGGCTGGTGCCCTGCTGGCCTCGTTCGAGGTCAACGTCGTCGCACCGATCGGCCTCACTCAGCTGGTGCTCCCTGACCTTCGCCGGCTCGGCGGCGCCGTGCTCAGCATCACCTCGGACGCGGCCGTCGAGGCCTATGCCGGCTGGGGCGGCTATGGGGCGGCCAAGGCCGCGCTCGAGCAGGCCAGCCACGTGCTCGCGGCCGAGGAGCCGGCCATCCGGGTCTGGTGGGTCGACCCCGGCGACCTGCGCACGCGAATGCATCAGCAGGCCTATCCCGGCCAGGACATCTCCGACCGGCCGCTGCCGGAGATCGTGACCCCGGCCTTCCTCCGGCTGGTCACCGAGCGAATGCCGAGCGGCCGGTACCGCGCCGCCGACCTGATGCCCATCCAGCCGCCCGCGGCGCCAGCCGGAGTCCCGTCGTGAGGGCCCCGGTCGGGCTGCTGCCGGGTCCGGCGAGCGTCGACGGCGGCGCGGCGGATCCCGCAGCGATCGGTATCACGCTCCCGCCCGAGCTGGAAGCGCACGAGCCACCCGAGGCGCGCGGTGGCAGCCGCGCCGACGTACGACTGATGGTGAGCAGGACCGCGGCTCGCGACATCAGCCACCATGGTGTCGCCGACCTGCCCGATCTGCTGCTGCCAGGCGACCTGCTGGTCGTCAACAATTCGGCGACACTGCCCGCGGCCGTCGAGGTGACCGAGCCGCCGCCCTCGCTCGCCGCAGCTGGACCGCTCACCGTGCACTTCTCCACGTCGCTGCCCGACGGGCACTGGCTCGCGGAGCTGCGGTCCGGCCGCGGCCAGGCCACGGTCCCCTTCAGCGGCGGCGAGGCCGGGCTGACGGTCGGGCTGGCGGGAGGTGCCGCGCTCACCCTGACCAGCCGGTTCAGCCGGCGGCTGTGGCTGGCGCGGCTGTCCACCGCCGTTATTCCCTACCTGCTGCGCCACGGCCAGCCCATCCGCTACTCGTACGTGCCGCGGCCCTGGCCGATCGACGCCTACCAGACCGTCTTCGCGACGTGGCCTGGCAGCGCCGAGATGCCGAGTGCGGCGCGGCCGATCACGCCAGAGATCGTGACGAGGCTCGTCAGCCGCGGCGTGGCCGTGGCGCCGGTCACCCTGCACACCGGCGTCTCGTCGCTCGAGGGCGGCGAGGATCCGTACCCCGAGTCCTACGACGTGCCCGCTGCAACGGCCAGGCTCGTGAACCTGACCAGGACCGCCGGCGGCCGGGTGATCGCGGCCGGCACCACTGTCGTCCGGGCCCTGGAAAGCGCGGCGCGGGCCGACCGCGGGACCGCTCCGAACGACGGCTGCCTGCGGTCCGGGCCGGTCATCGCGGCGGCCGGCTGGACGTCGCACGTGGTGACCAAACAGACCGGGGTCGCGGTCGTGGACGGCCTGCTCACGGGCCTGCACGAGCCGCAGTCGACGCACTTGTGGATGCTCGCGGCGTTCGCGGACGACGCGCTCCTGCGGCGCTGCTATTCGGACGCCGCCGACCTTGGTTACCGCTGGCACGAGTTCGGTGACATCCACCTGCTGCTGCCGTGAGACCGCCGCTCGCGGCGCGCAGCACCGCCGGAACTCTTATCGCTGAACAGTCTCCGGGGCCATCACAAACCCCTCGATCATCGCCTGGGCCCGGCGGTCAGTGGTAACGCTGAGGTGCCCGCGTCGCGGGAAGATCTGGAGCTGGCTGCGCGGGATGAGCGCGGCCGTCTCGCGGAACAGGTCAGCGTCGTAGAAGCGATCCCTGCCGCCACCGATGATCAGCGTCGGTACCTGGATCGCATCCTGGCAAGCCGCCAGGTCGAAGCCGTCCTCGGCCTCGATCGTGGCGGCGAGATCTGCTGCGGCCGTGTCGGTGGGAATCACCCGCGGCGCCAGTACCCAGCCGAGTCCGCGCGCGGCAGCACGCAGGCCTGCTGGCGCCAGTCCGGTAGCGGCGAGACCAACGGCCGTCCGGGTGCGTCCCGCCCGCAACTCCACGCCTACGCGGCCTTGCAGGTTGCGGGCGAGCGGGCCCAGCCGGCAGCCGGTGGAGAGCAGGACCAGTCGCCTGACGGCGTGGGGGTGATCGGCCGCGAGCTGCTGGGCGATGCTTCCGCCAGTTGACGCGCCGAGCACGTCGACCGGCCCTTCGAGGCCCACTACCGCATCGGCGTACTCGGCCGCCAGCTCCGCCATGGTCAGGCCGGCGGGCAGGTCGGCTCTGCGATTGAGAACGACCAGTCGGCGCCGTGCGGCCAGCCCGCGTACCGGGCCCAGCGCCCCGCGGACGAATCCGTCTCCGGCGACGCCGGTCACCGGCCACAGACCGGCGCACACCACCAGCGGCGGCCCGGAACCCACCGCAGCGTACGGTATTACCCCCAGCACGCCCCGCTCGATGTCCACTACCCTCTCCGTCCCGGTCGCCGGCATACGCACCCGCATGGTCATCCACGCTTCCCCTGCCGATAGCGTGAAAGCGCGATGACCGATTCCCAGATCACGCTGCTGGTCACCCTCACCGGCCGGGACCGGCCAGGCGTCACCTCCCGGCTGTTCACGGTCCTGGCGAGGCACGAACTGACCGTAGCGGACGTCGAGCAGGTCGTCATTCGCGGCCGGCTCGTGCTGGGCGTGCTGCTCTCGGCAGACCGCGCGCCTGATCTGACAGCCGTGCACGAGCAGGTCACCGCTCTGGCTGCGGACATGGGCATGGACGTCGAGATCACCATGGGATCGCGCGAAGCTGTACGGCGCCAGGGCGGCCGGCTTCATGTCACGGTGCTGGGCCGGCCCCTGCTGCCGTCGGCCATCGCTGCCATCGCCGGGCGAATCGCCGCGAGCGGCGCGAACATCGACCGGATCGAGCGGCTGGCCGACCGGCCGGTGACGTGCATCGAGTTCAAGGTGTCTGGTGCCGATCCGGCGGGCTTGCGGGCCGACCTGGCCAGGGAGTCTGTGAAGCTCGGCGTCGACGTCGCCGTTCAGCGCGGCGGCCTGCAGCGCCGGGCCATGCGGCTGGTCGTCATGGATGTTGACTCGACGCTGCTCCGCGACGAGGCTATCGAGCTGCTGGCGGCTCGCGCGGGCTGTGCTGAGGAGGTCAGTGAGGTGACCGCCGCCGCCATGCGCGGCGACCTCGACTTCGCTGAGTCGCTGCACCGGCGCGTTGCGCTGCTGGCGGGGCTCGATGCAGCGATCATCGATGAGGTCGCGACGACCGCGCGGCTGGCACCGGGCGCCCGCACGCTGATCCGGACCCTGAAGCGGCTGGGCTACCGGTGCGGAGTTGTCAGCGGCGGATTCACGCAGATCACCGACTGGCTCACGCTGGAACTCGGGCTGGACTTCGCCGAGGCGAACACGCTGGAGATCGCGGACGGGAAGCTGACCGGCCGGCTCGTCGGCCAGGTAGTCGACCGGCCCGGCAAGGAACTCGCCCTGCGGCGGTTCGCGACGGCGGCCGGAGTCCCGCTCAGCCAGACGGTCGCCGTCGGAGACGGGGCCAACGACCTCGACATGATCTCGGCCGCCGGGCTCGGAGTCGCGTTCAACGCCAAGCCGGCGGTTCGGAGCGCAGCCGACACCTCGCTCAGCGTGCCGCACCTGGACGCGATCCTGTACCTGCTGGGCATCAGCCGCGACGACGTCGAGGCCGCCGACGCCGAAGATCAGCTCCTCGTGTCCGGGGTGGCCGGCCCGAGCAGCGGCGGCTAGCCCGCTGGCCGCGGTACCCATGAGGCGACGAGATCGCCCGTACCTGGCGCCAGGCTGGCCCACTCCCCGGTCAGCCGGACGACCGCGATGGCCGCGGTGGGAAAGTCCGGCTCTGCTCCCGTCAGCAGTGCGGCCAGCTCGGCTGCCGCCGGGTTGTGCCCGATGTACAGGACCGTCACAGCCGTCTCAGGCGCCGCCCGGATGACCTCGGCCACGTCCTCCGCGTCGGCCTGGTACAGCCGCCGCTCCGCGGAGAACTCTGGCGACCCGCCGACTTCCGCCGACAGATGCTCCCAGGTCTGCCTGGTCCGCTCGGCAGCTGAGCACAGCACGAGGTCCGGGCGGAAGCTGTGACTGGCCAGCCAGCGCCCGGCCGCCGCGCTGTCCCGGCGGCCCCTCGGCCGCAGCGGCCGGTCGAAGTCTGGCGCTCCCGGCAGCTCGGCGGCCTTGGCGTGCCGCATCACGATCAGGGTGTGGTCGCCCATGGCTCCATCGTGCGTCACCCGGCGGGGCCGCCTCCGACCTGGCCGGCTTCGCTCAGGCAGAGACCTTATCGGCCGGCGTCGTCTCCGCCGGCCCCGCCGCGGCGATGCTCGGCGACCGCCGCTTCGAGATGATGATCGCGGCCACGACGATCGCCACCGCCACGATGGCCACCGCGGTGCGGAGCCCAGTGTTGTGGTCGTACCTGACCACGCTGGTAGCGATCAGCAGCGAGACCAGGTTCATCACCTTGATCAGCGGGTTGATGGCCGGGCCAGCGGTGTCCTTGAACGGATCGCCGACTGTGTCGCCGATCACGGTGGCGGCATGTGCCTCCGAGCCCTTGCCGCCGTGGTACCCGTCCTCGACGAGCTTCTTGGCGTTGTCCCAGGCGCCGCCGGAGTTCGCCAGGAACACGGCCATCAGGACGCCAGCCGCGATCGCTCCGGCCAGGAACGAGCCGAGCGGGCCGTAGCCGAACGCGAACCCGACGGCGATCGGCGTGAGCACGGCCAGCAGGCCGGGTGTCGCCAGCTCGCGTAGCGAGTCCGCGGTGCAGATATCCACCACGCGGCCGTATTCGGGCTTCTCGGTGTAGTCCATGATGCCGGGGTGAGCACGGAACTGCTCGCGGACCTCAAGCACGACCCGGCCGGCGGCCCGGCCGACCGCGCGGATCAGCAGGCTCGCGAACAGGAACACGACCGCTGCCCCGACTATCAGTCCGACCAGGTCGTTCGGCTTGTCGATGGACAGGGTGAAGGTGCCGGCCGCCTTGCCGAGGGCCGACTCGACCTGCGTGCGGAACGCGCCGAACAGCGCGGTGGCCGCGAGCACGGCGGTCGCGATCGCGATGCCCTTGGTGATGGCCTTGGTCGTGTTGCCGACCGCGTCCAGGTGGGTCAGCGTCTGGGCAGCCTCGCCCTCGACCTCGCCGGACATCTCGGCGATGCCCTGAGCGTTGTCGGTCACCGGGCCGAAGGAGTCCATCGAGACGATGACGCCGACGGTGGTCAGCAGGCCGGTGCCGGCCAGCGCCACGGCGAACAGGGAGACGGTGGCGTTGCCGCCGCCGAGCAGGAATGCCAGGTAGACCGCCCCGCCGATGAGCAGGGCCGAGTAGACGGCCGACTCCATGCCGGTCGAGACGCCGGACAGGATGACGGTGGCCGCCCCGGTCTCCGAACTCTCGCCGATCTCGCGCACCGGCTTGCGGGTGGTCTCGGTGAAGTAGCCGGTCAGCAGCTGGATCGCGCTGGCCAGCACGAGACCGATAAGCACCGCGAGGATCGCCACCACCCGCGGGTCGCCGCTGTGGTGCAGGATCGACGCGTCGGTCACGCCCTTGAAGGCGCTGAAGCTGGACGGCAGGTACAGGAACGAGGCGCCGATGACCAGCACCAGCGAGATGATCGCGGAGATGAAGAAGCCACGGTTGATCGCGCTCATCCCGCTGCGGTCCCGCTGCCTCGGTGCCACCGAGAAGATGCCGATGACGGCGGTGATCACTCCGATCATCGGGACGATGAGCGGGAAGACCAGGCCGGAGTTGCCGAAGGCCACCTTGCCCAGGATCAGCGAGGCGACCAGCATGACCGAGTACGACTCGAACAGGTCGGCGGCCATGCCCGCGCAGTCACCGACATTGTCACCGACGTTGTCGGCGATGGTGGCGGCGTTGCGCGGGTCGTCCTCCGGGATGCCCTTCTCTACCTTGCCCACCAGGTCCGCGCCGACGTCGGCCGCCTTGGTGTAGATGCCGCCGCCGACCCGCATGAACATCGCCAGCAGGGCAGCGCCGAAGCCGAAGCCCTCGAGAACGTCAGGCGCGTTGCCCTTGTAGATCAGCACGACGACGGCCGCGCCGAACAGTCCAAGGCCGACGGTAAACATTCCGGCCACGCCGCCGGTGCGGAACGCGATGCGCATCGCCGAGCGCTCGCCGGATTCCTTGGCCGCAGCCGCCACCCGGACGTTCCCGCGCACCGTCAGGGACATGCCGTTAAACCCGGTCAGTGCCGAGAACAACGCTCCGACCAGGAAGAAAAGGGACCTGCCCCAGCGAACCCCGGCGTCCGGGGCGGGCAGCACCGCCAGCACAAAGAAGATCACCACGACGAACACGCTCAGCGTGCGGAACTGCCGCCGCAGGTAGGCGGCCGCGCCCTCCTGGACGGCCTTGGCGATCTCCTGCATCTTCTGCGAGCCCTGGCTGGCGGCCAGCACGTCGCGGACCAGCCCGCCCGCGACGGCCAGCGCCAGCAGAGCTATGACCGCCACCACGACTACCCAGACGAGGTTCCCCCCGGAAACCGTGGGCGTGCCTCCCCCGAGGGCGAGGTAGTGCGACATCCGTCCTCCTTGACAGGGGCTCACAAACTCCGTACGAGCCGGCGCGCACGGGCACGTTCCCGGTGGCTAGCACGTTCGCGGGCGCGCTGCCGCCAGCAGGCACAGCACAACCGACCCGCGATGTGCCCGGGAGTCTACGCATCCCGGTAAGCGGATGGTACTCCGGGTGCGATTACTCACACGGTCGCGACGGTTTTGTGATGAAATGGTGCTCTTATTGTGTTGTGCCCGGCCTGGCCGACCGCCGGATCCGGCCCTCCAGCGGGCTCACCCCGCCAGGCGTGACCCCGCAGACGGCCAGCTCATCCGGATGCGCGTGCCGGACGACGTCGCGCTGATCTGCACGTCGTCAGCGAGGCTGGCCAGCACCGCCATGCCGAGCCCGGCGGGCAGCCCGGCCAGCCCGGACTCATCCGGACTGCCATCCTCCGCGGTGCCGCCCGCCTCGCCGTCGGTGAGACCGTTCGGCGCACACGTGTCGGTGACCTCGACCTCGAACCGCCCGGCGACGTCCGTCAGCGCCAGCCGGACCGGCTCAGCGGGGCAGTAGAGCTGGTGACCCTCGACTGCCCGCGAGCACGCCTCCCCGACAGCGAGCCGGACCTCGTCCAGCAGCGATTCGTCTACTCCGCTGCGCCTGGCCACGGCCGTCGCCACCAGCCTCGCCGTCCGGACATGAGCCGGCAGGGCCGTGAAACTCAGCTCGACAGTTGCCATCTTCGTGCGGCCGCGCGCCTATTTCTCCGAGCGGCGGGCCGCGATGGCCTCGTCCACAGTGTCGTGAATCCCGAACACCTTGGTGAGACCCGTGATGCGGAAGATCTTCAGGATCCGCTCCTGGGTGCAGACAAGGTCGAGGGACCCGTCATGCGCGCGCACGCGCTTCAGGCCGCCCACGAGCACACCGAGCCCGGTGGAGTCGAGGAACTCGACCTTTTCCATGTTCACGACGAGCTGGTAGAAGCGGTTGTTGACAAGCTCGATGAGTAGTTCACGCAACCGCGGAGCAGTGTAGACGTCGATCTCACCCTCGACGTCGACGATCTCAATGCCGTCCTTGCTGTGGTGGTCCAGCTTCAGGTCCACATAGCCTCCCGCGCCATACGGCGGTATATGTCCAGTAACGGCAGTGATCGTCCATTTTCCCGGCACAGCCGCTGTTGGCCCGTCGCGTTGTTAACGGACCCGCCACACCCTGACGTCATTCCTATACCAGATCGGCGTCGCAGGCATCTTCGGCAGTGCGACACACTGGTTTCGATGCCTCGCCTGCTGACGCCTGCCCCCGGCGACGGGCTGCCGCCGGGGTACGACGATTACCCCGCGGCGAGCATTCTGCGGGCGGGTGCTGACGCGGGCAGGCTCACGTACCTCACCAGGCTTGCCGGCCGGCCAGGCACCCAAGCGAGCTGGCCGGCCTGGGTTCCGGATGAGCTCGTCGCCGCGCTGACCGCAGCCGGGATAGCGGCACCCTGGCAGCATCAGGCCGAGGCAGCCGAGCTCGCCGCGGCGGGCCAGAGCGTCATCCTCGCCACCGGCACCGCCTCCGGGAAATCGCTCGGGTACCTGCTGCCGACCCTGACTTCGGTCCTGGCCGGCGGCACCGTTCTCTATATCGCGCCCACGAGGGCACTAGCCGCCGACCAGGTCAAGCTCATTCGATCGCTGAAGCTCGACGGTGTGCGCGCCGCCGTGGTCGACGGGGACACCCCGTGGACGGAGCGGACCCGTGCCCGGTCGCACGCCAACTACTTGCTGACCACCCCCGACATGCTGCATCACTCACTGCTCCCGGCGCACGCACGGTGGAACGGGTTCTTCCGGCGGCTCCGGTACGTCGTGGTAGACGAGTGCCACACCTATCGCGGCGTCTTCGGCTCGCACGTGGCGCACGTCCTGCGCAGGCTGCGCCGCGTGTCCTATCACTACCGCGCGACCGAGCCGGTGTTCATCCTGGCCTCGGCCACGATCAGCGACCCGGACCGGTGCGGCGCGCAGCTGACCGGGCACCGGGTGACCGCGGTCAGCAGTGACGGCGCACCGCGGGCGCCCATGACGTTCGCGCTCTGGGAGCCGCCGCTGACGAGTGCCCGCGGGCAGGCGGGCGCACCAGTCCGCCGGTCCGCAACCGCCGAAGCTGCCGAGCTTCTCGCGGGGCTGGTCCGCGACGGCGTGCCGGCGCTGGCCTTCGTGCGGTCCCGCCGCGGTGCCGAGGCGGTCGCGCAGTCGGCCCGGCGGCAGCTGACGGAATCCGGTGCGGAGCAGCTGGCTGACCGGGTCGCCGCGTACCGGTCCGGTTACCTTCCCGAGGAACGCCGGGCCCTGGAGGAGGCCCTGCGCAGCGGTGAGATCACCGGTCTGGCCGCGACCACGGCGCTCGAGCTCGGAGTCAACGTGACCGGCCTGGACGCGGTGCTGATGGCCGGCTGGCCTGGTACCAGGGCGGCGCTGTGGCAGCAGGCCGGCCGGGCCGGACGCTCGGGCCGGACCGCGGTTGCGGTCCTGATCGCTCGCGACGACCCGCTCGACACCTACCTGGTGCATCATCCTGCCGCCCTGCTCGGCGCTCCCGTCGAGGCGACCGTGCTTGACCCCGACAACTCCTATGTGCTCGCGCCGCACCTGCTCGCGGCGGCCGCCGAGCTGCCGCTCACCGCTCGCGACCTCGAGCACTTCAGCCCGACAGCCCGGTCCCTCGCGGACACCATGACAGCGGACGGGCTCTTGCGCGGGCGCGGCGGGCGGTGGTTCTGCACCCGGCAGGGCGCGGTCGTGCGGACCGGACTGCGCGGCACCGGAGACTGGCCGGTGCGGATCGTCGAGCGAGCCACGGGCCGGCTCGTTGGCACGGTGGACGAGCCGTCGGCGCACTTCCTCGCCCACGACGGAGCCGTCTACAGCCATCAGGGGGAGCTGTACACGGTCACGAGTCTCGATCTCACCGACCGCATCGCACTCGTCGAGCCCGGCGACCCCGGCTATGCCACGGCCGCCAGGGAAATCACCAGCATCGACGTCACCGCCGAGCTGACCAGCGCCAGCTGGGGCCCGGCTACCGTGTGCTTCGGCGACGTGCACGTGACCCGGCAGGTGGTTTCCTACACAAGGCGCAGCACCGAGACAGGACTGCTCGTCGGTGAGGATGTGCTCGACCTGCCCCTGCGGCGCCTGCAGACGAAGGCGGTGTGGTGGACCATCTCAGCGGCCCAGCGCGCCGCGCTCGCGGCGGTGGGAGTCGATCTACCGGGCGCTGCACACGCCGCTGAGCATGCGGCAATCGGGCTGCTCCCGCTCCTGGCGGCGTGTGACCGGTGGGATGTCGGCGGCGTATCGGCTGACTTGCACCCCGCGACCGGGCGCCTGACTGTGTTCGTCTACGACGGCCATCCCGGTGGTGCCGGGTTCGCCGAGCGCGGCTATGCCACGGCGCGTGCCTGGCTGAGCTCGACCGCCGACGCCATCGCCGCCTGCGAGTGCGCGGCCGGCTGTCCGTCGTGCATCCAGTCGCCTAAGTGCGGCAACGGCAACCAGCCGCTCGCGAAGGATGGCGCCGTCACCCTGCTGCGCGCGCTGCTGACCGGTGCTGCTGAGGAGGGGAACGGGGCCGCCTGTGGCTGATCATCGCCGACTGGCCGCAGAAATGGGGCGACCCCCGTCGGGGGGGAGAACGGGGGTCGCCAGACGGTCCGGCTCCGGGGGGGCAGAGCCGGTTCCGTAACTCAGCAAAGCCTAGTTGCAATTCGGGCAAGTTACCAGCGGGTCAACGGAACTGCAATGGGTTGGTCGCGTGTCCTATGCTGCCGGACCGCAGGTCCATCCGTCGAGAGCCGCCGGCGAACTACATCAGCTTTCTTTTGAACTCGCCGGATTCGCGGCGTTGCCGCCTTGTGTCGTTGTGAACAGGATTTCAGCCACCCCGGCATGGTTGTTCCGGGAACATGCTGATCGTCATGTCTGGTGACTGTCTGTCACGCCGGGCAGCTAGTCGCCTTGCGACATATGATGTCGCCGAACCATTCAGATAACGAATCTATCACGATCTGGGGGTTTCCAAAGCCGTCCGGTGCCAGTAGAAAGGAAGCACGGACCGCAGGTCCGTACACGGCAGCCAGGTACCCACGCGCGACCAGCCGCGGGAGGCGTGCCGTGGCAGGCGAATGGTGGCCGCAGGAGCGCTGTCCGAGCGTTGACCGTAGTCCGCCTACCACGGCAGTGAGGGTGCACGCTTGGTAACCGGGCCTGACGTGTCAGTCGCGACGGCGCCCCGCTCCGGGGCGCCGTTTGCTGTGTGGTCTCCTGCGCGCAAAATTGCCATCGTAATTGCGGCAGAGTTTCCCCCGCTGCGGTTTCGACTTCGGGGGATGACAGGGTGCCCCGCCGCCGCCGGTTTTGACTTTTGGGGGGATGACGGGGTGCCCCGCCGCCGCCGGTTTTGACTTTTGGGGGGATGACGGGGGGCGTGGCCCCCCGTCTGTGCGATACATCGCATATCCGGCGCGGATGCGTGGCGACATCATTGCCACTGTGCTCAATAGCACATGCGCCTTCGAGTCGTCTTTGGACATAAGCAAGACTTTGAGCTGACAGCGCCGAGAGAGGGAGGTACACATGGCTGAGCCAGCGGTCAGGCGCCTGCCGTCCAGCGTGCCCGACCAGTCCATCGGGGATCTGGTCTCGGTTGCGGCGAGAGACATCTCGCAGCTGGTCCGGTACGAGATCGACCTCGCCAAGCTGGAACTCAAGTCGGACATCAAGCGCGTGGGCATCAGCGCGGCGCTGGGTGCGGTCGCCGTGTTCTCGGCCTGCCTGCTGCTGATGGTGCTGTGCTTCGCCTTTGCCTACGGCCTCGCCGCTATCGGCGCGCCAGGCGGGCTGTGGGGCGCGTTTCTGTTCGTCGCCGCAACGGTCTTCCTGCTCATCCTCCTGGCTGTCGGAGTCGCGTTCCTGATCGCGCGGCGGGTCAAGTTGATGCGGAAGACCAGGCAGAGCGTAACCGACAATGCCGGACTCCTGCGGCACGCCAAGTCTGCGGCCAGGACCGCGACCAAAGTCAGCTAGCCATGCCCGGCAACGCGTCCATCTACCTCGCGGGACCGTGGTCGCACCGGTCGGTCAGCGCGAACGGGACGCGGTTCCACGTCGCGGAAAGCGGAGACGGGCCCCTGGTGCTGCTGCTGCACGGCTTCCCCGAGTTCTGGTGGGCCTGGCGGCAGCAGTTGACTTCGCTCAGCCAGGCAGGGTTCCGGGTCGTCGCCCCTGACCTGCGCGGCTACGGCGCGAGCGACAAGCCGCCGCGCGGCTACGACCTCGTGACCGCGGCATCTGACGCCGCCGGCCTGGTGCGCTCGCTCGGCGAGGCCAACGCCGTTGTCGTCGGGCATGACTGGGGTGGTCTCATCGCCTGGTCCATGGCGGCGTACTTTCCGAAGGTCGTCCGGCGGCTGGCGGTCGTGTCCATGCCGCACCCGCTCCGGCTGCGGCCCGCTCTGATGTCGGCGCCGCGCGCACACGCGAAAAGCATGGGCTACGCGCTGGGCTTCCAGCTGCCGCTGCTGCCGGAGCGGCGGTTGGTGGCCAACGACGCCCGGCGGGTGGGCAACCTGCTCGCCTCCTGGTCGGGGCCGGGCTGGCCGGACCCTGAGACCTCGCAGCGGTATCAGGACGCCATGCGCGTTCCCGCTGTCGCCCACACCGCACTGGAGTATCACCGGTGGTACCTGCGATCCAGGTTCCGCCCGGACGGGATCCGGTACACCCGAACGATGCGCGCCCCGATTCAGGTTCCTGTCCTCCACCTGCACGGCTCCCTTGATCCGTGCATCTTGCCGAGCGCCGCGCGCGGTTCAGGCAGCTACGTGGAGGCGCCGTATCGCTGGCGCCTCCTGGATGGCGTCGGCCATTTCCCGCACGAAGAAGCGCCGGATCGCTTCGACATGGAACTCTCCAACTGGCTGGCAGACCCTGAGCCCGAGCGTTAGCCTGGCGCGATGCGCGAGGCCGGTGCGGAGGTCCCCGATACCCCCGCTGACGCCGACCGGGACCGGAACGCTGCCGGCCGGCCCAAGAGTGCCCGGCCCCGCGACGCTCTCGGGCGGCCGCTGCCCAGGGATGCCGCGGGCGAGCCGCCGGTGTCCGACCAGGCGCTGCCCCCGGTGCAGGCACTCGCGGAGGCACAGCGCCTGCTCGACGCCGGGCGGCCATTTCATGCCCACGAGGTGCTCGAGGCCGCCTGGAAGGCCGCGCCGGACGCCGACCGTGACCTCTGGCAGGGCCTGGCGCAGATCGCGGTCGGCCTGACTCACGCGCTCCGCGGCAATGCCCACGGCGCCGCCGCCCTGCTGCGTCGCGCCGTCCGCCGTCTCGACGGCTACCCCGACCAGGGGCCGTACGGCATCGACGTCGCTGGCCTGCGGGCGCAGGGTAGCGACCTGGCCCGGCGCATCGAGTCCGGCGGCCTCGGCTCGCTGGATCCGGACGCGCTCGACGTGCGGCTGCGCGGAGAGAGCTAGCCGTCCTGGCACGCCCCGGTGCCCACGCTGCCAGTGGCACTACTGCCCGCCGCGACGTCGTGGGCGACCTGGCTGGCCGTCAGGGCGTAGCCGGTGTCCAGGGTGTTGGTCGACGCGGCGAACACGACGCCGTAAACCTGGCCGGCTGTCGACAGCAGCGGGCCGCCCGAGTTGCCGGGCTTGATGTCGGCCCGGATGTCGTAGATCTGCCTCGTCACCGAGTTCGTCGCGTAGATGTCCGGCCCGGTCGCCTCGAAGGGCACGCCGATCGTGGCCGGGACGGGAGTAAAGTCGCCGCCCAGCGGGTAGCCGACGGCGATGCCGTCGGTCCCGGCCGGCGGCGGCCCGATGAAGGTCAGCTTCGGCGCGGACAGGCCGCGCACGTCGAGCACGGCCACGTCGGTCTCCGGATCGTAGAGCACTACGCGCGCCGGATACGTGACATCGCCGGCCGTTGACACCATCAGGTCGCTGTTCACGCCGGCTACGACGTGCGCGTTGGTCAGCACATGGCCTGGTGAGATGACGAAGCCCGAGCCCTCGATTTTCAGCGAGCACGAGGTCGCAGTGCCCGTCACCTTGACAATGCTCCGCTGATCCCGTGCTATCGCCGCCGAGCCGAGCACGGCCGGGTTCGGCGCATCGAGGCCGGCGCCGGACTGCGCGCCGATCGCCTGGAACACCTGCGCGTACAAGCCGTTCGAGATCAGGCTGCGCAACTGCGGGAACATGGGCAGGTACCGGGCGCTGCGCGGCATTACCTTGTCGACGGTGCGCAGCAGGGCTGAGTCGTTGACCTGACGCGAGACCGCCGGGAACTGCGGGGAGTTGACGACGAACGTCCCGATGACCCAGGCGACGATGATCACGGCGATGACGTTCACGATGGCCCCGCCGAGTGAGTCGGCGAAGGTCAGCTGGCGGCCGTTGAGCCGGGACCTGACCGCTACGCCGATCCCCGACGCAATGAGCATGCCGATGACCGCCGTGACGAACACAGCGAGAATCGCCAGGAACGCCTGCCACGAGGCGCGCGTCGCGAGCGCACGGGCAAGACCGGGTGCAATGGCGGCACCCACGGCGATGCCTGCCACGAAACCGACCAGGCTCAGCACGCCGATGATGAACCCTTGCCGGTACCCGGCCACAGCGAAGGCCGCGATCACCGCAATCAAGATCAGATCGAGGAGGTCACCCGGCACAGCCACAACCTATCCGCCCCGGAGCACAACTGCGTCCCGTGTTGGCGGCGGCTTGGCACTTTCAGCTTCCGATCGGCGGCCAGCCGGCCGGCTGCTCCGCCGGGCCAAGAGTAGTCACGGTCCCGGTGTCCCACGGCTGTTCCCAGCCGCCGAGCGCCAGCAACTGGTCAACGACGGTCGCCGTGAAGCCCCACACGACCAGGCCCGCGACGAGAAACGCCGGGCCGACATGGCCGCTGGGGTACCTGATCATCACCCGGTTCGCCGGGCTGGCCAGGTCAGCCACCGGCACCCGCACGACCGCGGCGATCTCGCCAGGGTCTCCGGGGGCCACTGGCACGGGGGAATGCCACCAGGCGAGCACCGGAGTGACCCGGAAGTCGCTGCGCCAGATGTACAGCTCGGGCAGCACCGCCAGCACGTGCACGCCGTCCGGATCCAGGCCGGTTTCCTCCGCTGCCTCGCGTAGCGCCGCGCGCACCGGCCCGTCGTCTGACTCATCGATGGACCCGCCGGGAAAGGCGGGCTGGCCCGCATGATTGCGGAGTTCGGCCGCCCGCTCGATGAGGAGCAGGTCCGGACCGGCCGGGCCGTCGCCGAAGAGGATCAGCACGGCGGCCGCCCGCCCGCCCGCGGCCGGCGGCCGGCGGAGCTCGGGCACCGCCATCCGCGGCGCCGCCGCAGCGAGGTCGGTCAGCCAGGCCGGCACTCCGTCGGCCGCGTCCCTGTCAGGCGCAC
>Ga0123356_10001701_pt1 | contig 24084 bp, 19 predicted proteins | sample TergutEmb28metaG_2_FD_92546 | JGI IMG/M metagenome (GOLD analysis project Ga0123356, IMG submission 92546) | Embiratermes neotenicus P3 segment gut microbial communities from Petit-Saut dam, French Guiana - Emb289 P3 | ecosystem: Host-associated > Arthropoda: Insects > Digestive system > Gut ...
CATCCAAGCCAGTGGCTACAACCTCGACCGGCATAACCCCAACCGAGAAACGGCACTGGAGGAGCGCTCACCCAAAGAGTTGATTGCCGAACTCATCGCCACCGAGCGCGAACTGCTCGGGTTGTACGAGCAGTTGCAGCGTGAGATTGAGGAGTTCGAGCTGTGAAGGCGACATTGACGCCGCTGCGGAGCATCCTGACACAACGACAAGGGGAGACAGTCGAAAACAACGGGACGTACCCTATTGCTGGTGTCTACGGTTTCGGGCGCGGGGTTCTTCTTCGCGAGCCGCTAAGGGGCTTCGAGACCAAGTACACAGCACTCACGCAGTTGCGCGAGGGCGATGTTGTCTACAGCAAGCTTAAGGCATTTGAGGCTGCGATCACGATCGTCGATGCCCCCGCTGATGGGTACTACGTATCGCAGGAGTTCCCCGTGTTCTCCGTTTCGTCCGCAGTCAACGCCCGTTATCTCGACCACATGCTCAAATCCTCGGCCTTTCTCAAGGCATTGGCGGCGCTGTCAACAGGCATAGGCGCACGACGTGAACGGGTTCACCCCGACCAGTTCCTCCGTCTCGAAGTCCCCATCCCCAGCCGCCCCGACCAAGACCGCATCGCCGCCCACCTCGACTCCCTTGGGATTGCGGCGCATGTAGCGCCAACCACGAACCTGGATGCAGCCATCGAACGTCTGATCCTTGAAGCCGCCAGCGACGCACCGCGTGTTCGCTTGAGTAGCATTCTGGCAAGAGATCGAGAGTGGATCGAACTTGACACTGACACGATCTACAAGCCGGTCGGTGTGAGCAGCTTCGGCAAGGGCATGATCAGGTACAGCGAAACCAACAGTTCCGGGCTCTCGAAGATGCGCTACTACTATCTCCGCCCCGGAGACCTCTTAGTCAGTAACGTCATGGCATGGCAGGGGGCCGTGTGCGTCGTAGAGGAAACCGACGCTGGTCGTGTCGCCAACAACCGGTTCCTCCAGTACCGACCGACCGGCGACACCGCATCGACTGGTTGGCTGGCACTCTTCTTCGGAACGACCGAAGGTACCGCCATGCTGGCCAACGCTTCGCACATGCATTCCCCAACCAACCACACTCTCAGCCTCAACGCATTTGATGACCTTGAAGTGCCAGTGCCGGAACGAGTGCTTCAGGATCGCATAATGACGATTGCGCGGCAAGCTGACGCCGTCCGAACGTCTGTCGGTAAGCGGAACGAACTAGCCAAAGCTATCCTCCCCGCCGCTCGCAATGAGATCTTCAACGACCTCGCGACACGCCCGAGGGGTGGGAATTCCTAGAGAACTTGCGTAATGCCTTGTAGGCAACCTATTGGCATTTTCTGCCCACAGGACTTCGGCGTGTCGTCCACAGAGTTTTCAGGATTGTCAACAATGACTCTCGCTCAAATACACAGCCTGTGGATAACTAATCCCTTCTGAGGATAACGAAATGTCGTAACCCTGCGCTAGCTTGATTTCGAGAGCAAATCACAGCCGTGTGACTCTCAGAAAGGAGTTCACAATGGAACTCAAGATCAATCAAACAGAACTAGACAAGATCGCCAACCAGATCGCGAAACGAACCGAGATTGCACTCAACCAAGGGATCCAAGCCGCAGAGGACCAGCCGCTGGACCAGGCGGTTCAAACGGTTGCACGCGAAATGAGATCAGCCGGAGGGGATCCCGATTTGGGTGTTATTCGCAGCATACTTATTGAGCGCGGGTGGAAGTGAGCACCCAAAATGGCAGTTTTCTACAGTTTCCACTACGACCGCGATTCTTGGCGGGTTCAACAAATCATCAATATGGGTGTCATTGAAGGACAACCGCTCCTCAACTCCCAGGACTGGGAGGCCGTACGTCGGCGTGGCGATGCGGCTATCAAGAAGTGGATCGATGAGCAGATGAAATATAAACAAGCCGTAGTCGTTCTCATCGGTGCGCAAACAGCTTCCCGCCGATGGGTGTTGTACGAGATCGGTAAAGCATGGGAGGAGCGGCGTCCTCTCGTGGGCGTTCGCATCCATGGCTTAAAAGACGCGAATCAACAGATCGACTACGCCGGCACAGACCCATTCACACAAGTGGAAACCCAGGATGGGTACCCGCTCAGTACCTGGGTACCGGTCTTCAATCCGTCAGGGAGCAACAGCCAGGCGGTCCACGCAAGTATCAAGGCGAGTCTGGCCAGTTGGGTCACACAAGCCTACAAGCGTACCTGACGTCGCCCGGTGAGCATCGAGTGCAATATGGCAGCGACAAAACGCATCACGCACCTAACCTTCATACAGGACACCATCACGCGCATGGCCAACGAGGCCAACACCCTCAAAGCTTGGCTCGTACCGGTTGTCACGGCGGCCTATGGCTACGCCGTCATTGGGCACTCCTGGCCAGTGGCAGCGCTCGGCATAATGGCCTCGCTGGTATTCGGATGGCAGTCAGCTCGCTATCTTCAGCAAGAGAGAGCGTTCCGAAGCCTCTACATATCGGCTGCAAGGGGTGAAGTAACTCCGTTCAGTATGGACATCACTGACCACACTGTGTCTCTGTGGGGCAAACGCTCGGCGCTATGGACGTGGTCAGTGGGTGGATTCTTCGGGACTTTCGTGGCGGTGGGAGTTTGTGTGGTGCTCTACGCCGTCTTCTGCTAGTCCGTCATCCAGTTGCGACGTAACTTGGTGACTTGCGGAAATCACCAACTTACGTCGCTGGTTCGCCATGGGCAGTCAGCGACCGCCATTCACCGCTGGTCACGGTTACATGGTCCAGGAATCGTAGGCCGATAGTCTGGGTGGCCTTAATAAGAGCGTCCGTCGCCCGTAGATCTGTCGTTGTCGGTGTGGGGTCACCGCCTGGATGGTTGTGGGCGACGGCGAAGGCGACGCCGTCGTGCCGTAGCACCGTAGCCAGAATCTCACGCACTGGTATCGGGCACGCCTTTGCTGTCCCCGACGCAATGACCTCGGCTCGCTTCAGCCGCAAGCCACCGTCAGCGATCAGGACTGCGACTTGTTCGGTTCGCGCCCGTCCGATCAGTGGCTGGGCCACGCGAGCGATGTCTTCTGAGGTGGCGAGTCTGATCGTCTCGACCGGAGTGTCTATGCGATTCACCAGCCCGAAGGCGGCACACAGGCGGGCGGCTTTCGCGGGGCCGACTCCCGACACCCGTGCCAACTCCTCTGGCCTAGCCGACGCCAAACCGGACAAGCCTCCCCAGTCAGCCAACAACCGCTGAGCTAAGTCGAGGGCGCTGACACCTTCTCGACCCGAGCCGAGTTGCACGGCAACCAACTCGGCATCGCTCAACGCCGCCGCACCCTGTCGAAGGAGCCGCTCTCGGGGCCGGTCGGCGACCGGCACGTCAGTCATTTTCACTGCCACGCAATCAGTCTCGCAGGCACGTCCGACAAATCATGTCGGTATCGGTAGGCCTACCCATGGGGTATCAACAACGCCCGAACTAGATCGTCGGTAAAGAAGAGTCGGAGGGACTAGCCCAGTGGTACCGACCTACTTGCCAGTACGAATGGCCAGTGCCCGGCTTGGGGCGCTTCGGGCGCCATTCCGATGTCTTGAGACATGATATTCCGATGTCCTAAACCACAACACTGTCACCGCGACCATGCTTGGGGGCACCGCGTTTGGGGTGCCGAGTTGGATGCTTATGTCAGTCTTGTCAAGAGTACGGCGATGTCTTCGCCGGACTCGGTCATACCGCCTTGTACCCATGTGCGAATAACGGCGACCGTACCTTGTTCCTTGAAGTGGTTGACATACTCCAGTTCAGTGTCATTGAGATCGGGGAAGCGGCGGCGGCACATCTGCAGAGACTGCTCGCGTTGGAGCGCGAAGAATCGTTCCACCAGGGTTGAGCCTGGTTGAAGCGCGAGACTGGCGAGCTCTGGCTGGTCAGCCAGTGTACGCAGGACGGTTTCAGCAAAGGTCTGTTCATCCTCACAAGGGGTGCCTTGCAGAGGTGCCATGACAGTGGCGAGAAAGTCGTCTTCAACGTGTTCCAGTAACTCGGCAGGGTTGGCGTAGTGCAGATAGAAGGTGCCTCGGCTGATGTCAGCCCGAGCACACAATTCAGTCACGGTGACCTGCGTAATCGGCTTCACGGCAAGTGCCTCAACGAGAGCTTCACGCAGTACCATCTCGGTATAGCGGGTCTTGCGGCTTGATTTCATCTCTGCTCCTGAACACATCATGTGAACTCTGTCGATTTGCCGACAGCAGTCCGCAGCTGTGGTGATGGCGGTGCCATATCTGAATAACTTAACATGGTGTACGCAGATAGACACCTGTCTGTTTGATTCTTGGATAACAAATGAGGATGCCAATGCGGGTTCGTCACTTCGATCATTTCTTTCAGATGACACTGTTCCCTCGATTTTTCCCAGTGAACACATATCTGGTTCACCATGATGACGGCCTGATTGTGATAGATACCGGGCTGCCGATCTCGGGACCAGGCATTATTCGTACCCTGCGAAGTCAGGCCAAACCACTGACTCATATCCTGCTGACACATGGTCACTACGACCATGCAGGTTCCTTGGATCAGATCGCCCAGCAGTTTCCTGCAGCTCAAGTGGCCTGCTCGCAGGCAGAGTCTGCCATGCTTGCCGGACATAGCTGGGAAGATTCAGACGGTCGTCGGTTGGACGAGAAGAATCTTCCTGGTCGGTGGGCTCGCACACGCGTACAGCCGACGATGATCCTCGAAGACGGTGAGCATATCGGCCCGCTCCAAGTTCTTGCTTCTCCTGGTCATACCCCTGGCCACCTGTCGTACTGGCATGAAGGCGCTGGTGCGCTGTTCACAGGAGATGCTTTCCAGACCCAAGGCCGTCTTGCGGTCGCTGGAGACGTGATTCCCACCTTCCCCTGGGTAACGCGTGCGACATGGAATCAGGCACTTGCTCTTCGCAGCGCCCGGCAACTCGCAAGGCTTCCAATCCAATACCTGGCAACCGCTCATGGCGAGGTACTGACCGACCCCAATTCACGCCTGGCAGCCGCGATCACCCGAGCATCGAAGAGGTTGGAAGGAGTGGCTCACACATGAAACCAGGACAGCTATTTCGCACCCCAGAGTTTGATTTCGAAGCGCAAACATGTTGGGAAGCTCAGAGGGAACCGGCTATTCTTAAAGGGTGGCCGCTGCAGACCTAACGACACCCGAAGTGGAAGCGTACCTTCGTCGACGTACGGGATTAGCGGCATCCGGTCACGGAGTTCCTATTACTCGCAGGATTTTTGCGTCCAACTGGACGTGGGCAGCGATCAACCTCGCCTTCATCAGCTACATCACCTTGTGGATCATGCTGCGAGATGTCATGAGAGACCGCGAGGCTGAGGATGGTTCCCGCATTCCGGGCTTGAATGCCAATGCTCTGTGGATGTCTGCCGAGCGAGCCTTACCCACCTTGCTCTTCTGGGTTATCTGCTTCATCCTGATCGATCGCTACAAGCCGCAGCGGCTCCTCGTCTGGGCTATTGCCCTGGCATGGGGAGGGTGTGTGGCAGTGATGGCGTCGTACTACATCAACTCGTGGGTGGGGACCAAGATTGCGGTTGTTGACGGGATGCCCGGGGGATATGTACTGCGCCTGGCAGTTTTCGTGGCACCCTTTGTTGAGGAATCCACCAAAGCCTGCATCATCTTCCTGATCGTTCTCATCGACCGAAACCGATTCGCCTCACGAGTATCCGGGCTAGTCATCGGAGGTCTGGCTGGGGCAGGCTTCGCCTTCACTGAGAACATCATCTACTACGCCCGCGTGATCGTCTATGGCTCGTACACCTCAGGAACCGGGGATGTTAAAGCTGCACTCGACTATTTGGTCTTGATGCGAGGGGTTTTCACCTGTTTCGGGCACCCGATGTTTACGATGATGACCGGTCTTGGTGTTGCCTTCGCGGTCACCAGCCGTTCGAAGATCATACGAGTCATCGCCCCGCTTGCCGGGTTCCTCCTCGGGGCCTTCCTCCACATGTTCTTCAACTTCTTTGTCTCCATGGTCGAAGATGAGAACCTGATTCCCATCCTGCTGATTCTTGTGTGGCCCATCGTGATCGGTGTGGTCATCCGGGCAGTGGTCTCCTCCATACGTCAAGGTCGTATGATCTCGGCTCGCCTAGCTGACTATGTCGCTATGGGATGGCTGCCTCCTCACTACCCGATGGCTCTATCGCGCATGCGGTCTCGAGGCTGGACCTTGTTCATGAGCCTATTCCACGGCAGTGTCATCAACACCTGGAAGATTCAAGTACGCGCCACCGAGTTGGCTGCCCTGCGCGAAGCAATCACCCGCGGGACAGTCGATCATGGCGGGCTGTACCGAGAACTCGAGATCATCAATGAGATCGCCGGGCTTGCCCGGATGGGCGGAATGGCTGACGGGGCTGGGCTGCGCCCGTACCTTCCTTGGAATGCTTCCCGTCAGCGTCACACTGCGGCATTGCCTCAACACAGAGATCAGATAATGCCGCCCAACCCGGCGTTAATGGAGGTGGCAGGGCCTCCCATCAAGTATTCTGCTGTTGACCCAGCTTGGCGTCCACCGGTGTGAACGCCATATTCGAAGGCGTGCGCGGGAAAGGAGCCTAGATGGAGGAAACTCTGTCCTCTCTTCTTGGCCAACTTCGCTCTGCCCTGTCCCAAGTACGGCTGACACTGCCTCTCCCTGGTAGTGCGCAGGCAAAGACATGGGCAACAGCAGCAGTGAGTCAGCTTGACGATTATGTGATTCCTCGTCTGCAAGCCATTGAGGCCCCTCTCTTAACTGTCGTCGGGGGATCAACAGGAGCGGGGAAGTCAACATTGGTGAACTCCCTGCTCAGGCAGGTAGTCACCACCACAGGAGTGATTCGGCCGACGACGAAAGCCCCAGTTCTGATCCATCATCCCGATGACGCCCATTGGTTCAACTCTGATCGTGTCTTCCCAGAGCTTGCTCGCTGCGCTGGGGCAACCGACAATCCGCGAAGCCTCCAGATTCTTGCCTGCGAAGCTGTCCCTGCGGGTCTGGCTATCCTTGATGCCCCTGACATTGACTCGGTGGATGTTGAGAACAGAACCCTCGCCGCTCAGCTTTTGGCAGCAGCGGATCTGTGGCTCTTCATTACCTCGGCAGCTCGATACGCCGATGCGGTTCCCTGGGAATACCTCAGCCAGGCTGCCCAGCGTTCTGCTGGCGTGGCTGTGGTTGTTGACCGCGTACCTCCTGCAGCGATGCGGGCAGTCCCTGAGCACCTCGCGCAGATGATGACTCAGCGCGGCCTGGGCGACTCCACCCTCTTTGCTGTGCCGGAAACCGTCACCGACGACGATGGCTTGCTACCCGTGGCTGCGGTGGAGCCCATCCGTGCATGGCTGCACTATTTGGCCGATGATCAGATGGCTCGGGTGAAGGTGGTCATGGGGACCCTCGACGGGGCAATCGCCGCCTTAGAAAACGGGGTACAGGCCATTTCGGATCAGGTTTCTGCTCAAAACCGTTGCCTGACTCAGCTCAAAGCTGATGCCGCCGCGATCTTCAAAGAGACCAAGCGATCAGTACGCGCCGCCAGTTCCGATGGGACCTTACTGCGCGGAGAAGTGATGGCCAGGTGGCAGGATTTCGTTGGTACAGGCGACTTCATGAGATCCATCGAGTCCACGATCGGGCGTGCCCGTGATCGGATTGGACGCTTCTTTACAGGACGAGCTGACAAGGCTTTCGATGTCCAAGTAGCGGTAAAGTCGGGCCTGGAAACCCTCATCATTGAGGCAGGTGAATCCGCGGTTGAACGCGTGGAAGCCTCATGGCTGGCCGATCCTGCGGGTCGCTACCTTATGCAGTGGTGCGGAGCTGACATTGGTACGATTGCTCCCGATTTCCCGGCCCAAGTTGAGGATGCTATTCGGCGCTGGCAAGAGGATGTCATGGGCATCGTCTCCAAGGAGGGGGCGGGCAGGCGTACTAAGGCTCGGCTGGCAGCGCTGGGAGTCAATGCGGCAGGGGTGTCGCTGATGCTTGTTGCTTTCTCGCATACCGCAGGTATGACCGGAGCAGAGATTGGCATCGCCGGCGGAACAGCTATCGTGGCACAGAAGGTCCTGGAATTAATCTTCGGTGATGAAGTGATTCGGCGTTTGGCCGCCATGGCAGAAGAACAGTTGAGCACACGCATGGATGGTGTCCTTCAATCTCAACTGGACAGACTGCTGTCTTTGTCGGTGGACCGATTCCCCGCAGAAACCCTCGACTCGCAGGCTCTGGTACGCCTAGGAGCCAAAGTCGGTGCAGCCAGACTTGTGGAAACAAAACGCTTGGCCGCAGGTGCGCATCAGAAGGGGGAAGTAGGTGACGATGGTTCGGTTTGATGAAAAGCTTGGCTTGCTGATCACAACAGTTGAGGCGTGCCGAGGCCGGATCGACCCGGAAGTACTCGACGGCGCCCAGGCGGTCATTGATCGTGCTGATCGGCGGGTCTCCTTGTCGAAGGATGTCACGATCATCGCTATTGCTGGCGCAACAGGAGTCGGCAAATCATCGGTGTTTAATGCCCTGACTAGAACCGCACTGGCTGAAGTTGGGGTACGCCGCCCGCTGACAGAGAAACCTCTGGCGATCACCTTCGGTGACGAAGACACCTCGGAGCTACTGGATTGGCTGGGGATCACTCGCCGCCATATCGCTGCGGGTGCCGAGCTGTCCGGCATTGTTTTACTGGACCTCGTTGACCATGATTCAGTCAAGACCTCCCATCATGAGGAAGTAGATCGTCTGCTGGATGTGGTTGACGAGTTCTTTTGGATTGTCGATCCTCAGAAGTACGCTGATGCCGCCATGCATGAGCACTATCTGCGCCGCTTTGCCGGTCATGAACAAGTGATGACATTTGTCCTGAATCAGATTGATCGCCTGAGCCAGAAACAGGCCAAAGCCTTGCGGAAAGACTTCCTGCGCATTCTGCGTGAGGATGGCCTGAAGGACCCCACAATTCTTTCAGTATCTGCCCTGACAGGGGATGGAATCGATGCTTTGCGTACGCATATGGTGGATGTCGCAGTTGCTAAGAAGTCGATGATCCGCCGTCTTGAGGCAGATATCGTGGTCCAGGCTCAGGCATTGAGTGCCCAGTTAGCTGCCAAGCCTGTTGACTACGTGGGCAATGACCACCTTCGCCTCATTACTGATGCGTGTATGGAAGTCGCTGGGGTCGACCAGATCGCAGATGCGGTTCTGGTGAATTATTCCCGCCGCGGCCGATCGGCTACCGGTCTGCCCTGGTTGGCGTGGTTACCGCGTCTGAAGGCTGATCCGCTTAAGAGGCTCCATTTAGAGATCTTCCGTCCTCGCCGAAAAGAAATCGAACCAACCGAACTTAAGCGTTCGTCCCTTGTCATTCATCCTGTTGCTAAGGCTCGAATCGACATCGCCATGCGTGCGGTGGGCGACGAAGCTGGGGCCAAGCTGCCCCACACCTGGAGGATGGCTCTGGGGCGTCTGGTGAAGGAGAGAACCACTTCGCTGCCGGATGCCGTCGACCAGGCTGTCATCTCAACTGCGGTAGAGCTTGGGGTGAAACCTCGCTGGTGGAGTGTCGTACGCATTCTGCAGTGGATACTGTTAGCGGCGTCGCTGGGCGGTCTGGTGTGGTTAACGGTCAACTTCATCATGACGGCGTATTTGATGGTTCCGGGAATTACTGGTCCGCACCTCGCAGCTTTGCCGTTGCCCACGTGGCTGCTCATTGGCGGGGTTGTCCTGGGTATCATCCTGGGATTGCTGTGCCGCATCGGTGTCAACCTGGGGGCGAAGGCTGCGGCGCAGCGGGCTCGTAGACGCCTGAGGAGTGCCCTGGAATCCGTCACCTCGCAGATAGTTATTGAACCGATAAACGAGGAACTGCGTCGGCATAACGACTCGCTCGCCGCCGTACAGGAGATCATCGCCTGAGGTTATCCACAGGATTGGGGCTGCGGTGAAACTTATCCACAGTTTCATGGATCTCTGACGCTGAGTACACATATTCCATCACAGTCTTCAGTGAATCGCTGTGGACTTCAATGAGGGTCCAAGCAGGTGAACTGAAAGGATAATCATGGAATCGACGATGACGTTGACTGGAAATCTCGGGCATGACATTGAGCTGAAGAAAACGAAGACAGGAATCTCAACGGTGACCTTCCGTGTGGCAACGACCCCGCGTATCCGCACCGATGATGGATGGATTGATGGGTCAACCACCTGGACAACCGTGGTGTGCTATCGGGCATTGGCGGAGAACATTAAAAAGAGTGTTTCCAAGGGCGACCCTGTGATCGTTCATGGAAGGATCCGGACCCAAAGCTGGCAAGATGACCAGGGTGTTTGCCACGAACGGCTGGTTGTTGAAGCCTCCGGAGTTGGCCACGACCTCAATCGAGGTGTCGCTGGCTTCGTCAAGTCTTATCAAGGACCAAACTCCTACCAGGGTCCTGAGCCGCCAGAAACCCCAACTGCTCCTACGGACGAGACCGAGATCGTTGAGATCGAAGACCTCGACGAACCCATAGAAGAGTTGGAACTGGCTATGGCGGCCTAAGACTGAGGGTGTTGATTGAGGGTGACGCGAGTTCAGCTCTTGTGTGCCTGGCATAATGGGTGTTGGCATTTTTCCCGGACCCAAGGAGAGTCATGGCAGAGTTCATCCTCACGATGCACAATGTACGAAAGTCGCTCGGTGAGAAACTCATCTTTGAGAACGTCACCATGTCGTTCTTCCCAGATGCGAAGATCGGCGTTGTCGGCCCGAATGGTGCTGGGAAATCAACACTGGTACGGCTGATGGCTGGGCTAGAAAAGCCCAATAACGGCGAGGTTCTTCTGGCAAAGGATGCCAGTGTTGGAATCCTGCTGCAGGAACCCCCGCTGACAGAAGGCAAGACCGTACTGGAGAATATCCAAGAGGCTGTCGCAGACACCTTGGCGAAGCTGGAGAGGTTCAATGAGGTGTCGGCAGCCATGGCGGATCCCGATGCTGACTTTGATGCCCTGCTCACCGAGATGGGAGAACTGCAGACCGATCTTGACCATCGGCAAGCCTGGGATCTGGACGCTCAGCTTGAGCAGGCAATGGATGCGCTGCGCTGCCCTGAATCGGACATGATGGTTGATGTGCTCTCCGGCGGTGAGAGACGGCGCGTGGCGCTGTGCAAACTTCTTCTGCAGCAGCCGGATCTTCTTCTGTTGGATGAGCCGACAAACCACCTGGATGCCGAATCGGTGAGTTGGTTGGAAGGTCACCTGAAGAACTATCCGGGTGCCGTGCTGGCGATCACCCACGACCGGTACTTCCTCGATAATGTCGCTGGCTGGATCTGCGAAGTCGACCGAGGTCAGCTTCACCCCTATGAGGGCAACTATTCGACCTATCTGGAGACCAAGAGAGCCCGTTTGAGTATTGAAGGCAAGAAGGATGCCAAGAGGGCAAAGATTCTTGAACGCGAACTCGACTGGGTTAGGTCTAATCCTAAGGCTCGTCAAGCCAAGAACCGGGCACGTCTAGCACGATACGAAGAACTAGCAGCAGAAGCCGAAAGGAACCGCACCCTCGACCTCGCTGAGATCAATATCCCCCCTGGTCCCCGCTTGGGTTCAGAGGTGATCGAAGTCACGAAACTGACCAAGGGCTTCGAGGATCGAGTCCTGATCGACAACCTGTCCTTCTCGCTGCCGCGGGCTGGCATCGTGGGTGTTATCGGGCCGAATGGGGTGGGTAAGACCACCTTGTTCAAGATGCTCATCGGCGAAGAGGTTCCGGATTCCGGGAAAATCAAGATCGGGTCCACTGTCTCCTTCAGCTATGTTGATCAGGGCCGTACTGGAATTGAACCCACCAAGAATGTCTGGCAGGTTGTTTCAGATGAATTGGACTTCATCAAGGTCGGCAGCTTTGAAATGCCCAGCCGTGCCTACGTTGCTTCCTTCGGCTTCAAGGGCCCCGACCAACAGAAACACGCAGGTGTCCTGTCGGGCGGAGAGAGGAACCGGCTGAACCTCGCACTGACTCTCAAGCAAGGCGGAAATGTTCTGCTTCTCGACGAACCGACCAATGACCTCGATGTGGAAACACTGCAGTCACTAGAAGATGCACTCTTAGATTTCCCAGGGTGTGCTGTGGTGATTTCCCATGACAGATGGTTCCTCGACCGGGTGGCTACACACATCCTTGCGTGGGAAGGCGATGATGAAGATCCGGCACGCTGGATGTGGTTCGAAGGCAACTTCGAAGACTATGAAGCCAATAAGGTTCTCCGTTTGGGAGTCGAGGCAGCCCGGCCCCACCGTACCTCACACCGCCGACTGACCAGAGACTAATCAGGTGCACACCCTAAGAATTGGTTCAAAAAATCACAATTTGGTAACACCTAGTCCAATTCACCCATTAGGGTTAGTTGTGTCACAACTGTTCACAGCAGCATCGCTGGCAGTCGAAGAAAGAGTACTCAAATTCCATCATGGTGTAGAGTAACCTACGGTACCGTAAGTTAGCAGAGGAAAATCTATGCAGACCCCACAAGGAACAGCCGAACTCCAGGCTGAGATTTACGCTCGATGCCCACAGTCTTTGGGAAGGATGCTGGTTGATCGCATCGCCGAAGATCCAGATGTGATGGCTTTCACATATCCAGACAAACAGGAAGTCTGGCGCGAGCTAACCTGGACCGAGGTGGGAGAGCGCGCAACAGCCTTTGCTGCGGCACTCCTAGCGCGAGGACTGGTAAATGAGGACAGAGTTGGGATCATCGCCTCAACGCGTATCGAATGGGCTCTTGCTGATTACGGTATTTCTTACGCAGGATGTGTCACGACAACGGTGTATCCGAACACCAAGAGTGAAGACGTTTCCTATATCCTCTCTGATTCCGACTCAAAGCTCGTTGTCGCAGAAGACATGAGTCAGGTTGCGAAGGTCACTGATCACGCACAACTCGCAGATGTCATTCCAGTCATCGTCGTGATGGATGGCAAATCAGATGGCAAGCGCGTCATTGCCTGGGAGGACTTCCTCAATGAAGGCCGCGCCTATCTTGCCCAGCATCCAACATCTGTCGAGGAGCGTCTTGCTTCGGTGACCAAGGATTCTCTGGCAACACTGATCTACACATCGGGAACAACAGGACGGCCCAAGGGTGTCAGGCTCAAGCATGGTTCCTGGACCTATCTTGCAGAGTCCATCATGCTCATGGAACTCACCAAACCAGGGATGTTGGCCTATCTGTGGCTGCCGCTGTCTCACTCCTTTGGGAAGTCCATGATGGCCTTCCAGCTCAGGTTCGGTTTCGCCACGGCTATTGATGGGCGAATCGAGAGGATCACCGAGAACCTCGGACTACTCAAACCAGACTTCATGTGCGGTGTACCGCGCATCTTTGAGAAAGTACGCGCTGCGGTCCTCACCGGAGACACCTCTCGCGGCATCAAGGGCAAGATTGCTCACTGGGCCTTCGCCACTGGTTACAAGGCAGTCCCATACCGGCTTGAAGGCAAGCCCCTACCGCCGGTACTTCAGGCACGGTTCAACTTGGCCGACAAACTGGTCTTCTCGCAGTTGCGTGAGAAGATGGGTGGGCGCCTCCAGTTCATGATTTCCGGCGCTGCTAAGCTCAGCCCTCAGGTTCAGAAGTGGTTCTTTGCTGCTGGCATTATCGTCATTGAAGGCTATGGCCTGACTGAGGCTGCCACCGTTGATTCTGTGAATCACTACAATGACCTCAAGTTCGGTACGGTGGGTCCTCCGATTCCGGGCCTAGAGGTGAAGATCGCCGAGGATGGCGAGATTCTCTTGCGAGCGCCAGTGATTATGGAGGGTTATCACAAGAACCCTGAAGCCACCGCTGAAGCTATTGATCCGCAGGGTTGGTTCCATACCGGTGACATCGGTTACCTCGATGACAACGGCTACCTCTTCGTGACTGACCGCAAGAAAGACTTAGTCAAGACCTCAGGCGGAAAGTACGTCGCCCCGACCAAGGTGGAAGCAGCCCTGATGGCTAACGTCCCGTACATCTCACAAGCTATCGCTGTCGGGGATGGTCACAAATACATCGGTGCCCTGCTCGTGATGGATCCGGACTCCCTAATGAGGTGGGGCAAGAATCATGGCCATCCGAAGGCGTCGTACGCCGAGTTGAGCCAACTTCCCGAGATTCGCCGATCGATCGATCGTTTCGTTGCCAAGGCGAACACGCACTTAGAAAAGTGGGAGACGATCAAACAGTACGTTATCCTGGATCACGAACTAACCATCGAATCGGGCGCAGTCACCGAATCACAGAAGATTAAGAGGGCGCGCGTCATCGCCTCTCACCGTGAGATCGTTGACTCCCTATTCGACGACATTGAGGAGACAATCAGTGAAAATTGAGGTACCCCTGCGTTGGGCTGATCTCGACGCCCAAGGCCATGTCAACAACGCGCGGTTCCTTGATTACATGCAAGACGCGCGCGCGGAGTTTCTCTATTCACTCGGAATTGAGAATTTGCTGCGTGAGGGCTTTGCTGTGGCATCCAATAAGATCGAATACTATGCCCCTGTTTTCTTCGCCAAGGACCCGCTGATTGCCCAGATCACTGTTGACGATCTCACCCCTGAGTCAGTCACCCTGGCATACAAGCTCTATCAAGGCGACACCAAGGTTGCAGTCGCAAGAACGACCTTGAGCGGCTACAACATTGCCACTCGAACCCGGCGCGGTCTGCCGAAGGCTGCTCAAGAAGCCTTCCTGGAGATACTTGATCCAGTAGAGCCCCTGCGCGAGATCCCCTGGCTGCCGATGAACGAGCACGCCAAGGTTTCATCGATGAAGGTCAGATGGTCCGATCTGGATGCCTACGGGCACGTCAATAATGCGATCATCTTTGACTATGTGCAGGAGGGAAGGATCAACTTCACTGCAGGTGCATTCAAAGGACTGAACGACCACCCCAACACCGAGACTCTGTGGTTCCTCGCTCGCCAGGATGCCTGGTATGTCAATCCCATCATCTTCCGACGTGAACCCTATGTCGTACGTACTGGCGTAGCCCGCATGGGCCGTACTTCGGTCACCTTCTCATCTCAGGTAGACGACCCAACCAACGGTCAGATCTGTGCAAGAGCCGCAACAGTGGCAGTCTTCGCTGACGCCCACGGCAAGCCGCTTGCGCTCACAGACGAACTACGCAACAACCTCAAGCCCTACCTCTTGGCCGAAGAATAACCCCGTCAGCGCATGGCGATGGCTTCGATGCCGATCAACGCGCCTTTGGGTAGCCCAGAGACTTGGATAGCTGAGCGTGCTGGAAGAGGATCACCGGTGAACCAGCGGGCGTAGACTTCGTTGACGGCACCGAAATCGGAGATATCGACGAGGAAAAGCGTTGTCTTGACCACGGCGTCTAGTCCTAGTCCAGCCTCCTCGAGTACGGCTGCTAGGTTAGCGAAGACTTGTGCAGCCTGTTGCTCGATGTCATAGACCTTAATCTTGCCGATCTTTGGATCGATGGGGATCTGGCAGGAGCAGAAAACAAAACTGCCGGTATCAACCCCCTGAGAGTACGGTCCAACAGCAGCAGGTGCGTGAGTAGTCGAGATAGAAGTCGCCATGATTCCTCCTTGTTCTCCTAGACTACCGCGAGACGTCAATGTGGTCGTCTCGTGGAAAGACTTCCTGTGGAACCACGGACAATGAGTTTGACTGGTACGGTCACTGGGGAACTCACATGCGGCTGCGCCCCGCCTAAGATGGAGATCACATGCTTGACCGCCATGTCACCTAAGACCCCCATGGGTGCAGCAACCGTGGTCAGCGCAGGAGTGACGAGATCCGAGGCGAAGACATTATCGCATCCAATGATGGAGACATCCCCAGGAATGGATACTCCCTTGCTCTGCAGGCCTTTCATCAGTCCCATGGCGATCAGATCATTGCAGCAGACAACAGCAGTGGCCTTGCGGGCGATGATCTGGCTGGCGGCTTGGTGGCCTCCCTCGACGTTCGGCACAACAGGGCCCACCCGATGTGCAGTGAATCCCAGTTGCGAGGCAGCAGCGCGGATCGACAACCAGCGCATCCCAGAGATCCAGGAGGTATCTGGTCCAGACAGATAGTGCACCGAGGTGTGTCCAAGCTGGAGCAGGTGCTGAACTGCTTGCTTCATGCCATTCGAGGTGTCAGGTACGACGCAGGGCAGACCAGAGACATACCTATTCAACACCACGATGGGATGACTCTTCGCCATCGATCTCAACACCGTGTCAGACAGTCGAGAGGAAACAACGAGCAGGCCGTCAACGATGGGCAGAAGCCGATCCAGGCTAAAGCGTTCAGATGAGGCAGATTCCCGGGTATCCATCAGCAACATGGTGTAGTCGGACTTCAGTGCCTGAACCTCGGCTCCGCGAAGAATACCGAAGTAATAGGGGTTAGTGATGTCAGCCACCGCGAGTCCAATGGTGTGGTGTCGTGTGCTCAGAATCGGGCGGAAAATCGTCTCTTCCCGATAGCCTAGGTCGGCAGCCACCGCACGTACATGATCAGCGGTGCGAACAGAGACACGGCCAGGTCTCGAGAAGGTACGCGACACAGTAGAAGGACTCACCTTTGCCGCTGCAGCGACTTCGTAGATGGTGACAGGGCGTTCTGCGATCTCATGGTCCACGATATCAACTATACCTGTTTTGGCAACTAATGGCACGAGATTTCTTTGATTCAGATTATTCGAATCTTCGTCCATCCCATTCGTGCTATCCATGAGAACATAGAAGTCGGAGACTCAAGGATGGAGAAATGATGATTGAGGTGTCGTGATGTGCGGACGTTTTGCTTTTCCGGGTGAGGATGAGATCCTCATGACCTTCGGGGTTCGCAGGGTTGTGATTCATCCGAAGTCATCGACCAATGTTGCGCCGACGACGGTGGTGCCTATCGTCGTGGAAGATGCCGGGCAAGCTGGGCGCGAAGGATCCGTACTCACCCGAGAGTTACGCGGGGCGCGATGGGGACTTATCCCTTCGTGGGCCAAGGAACTGTACACACGCCCACTGATCAATGCCCGTGCTGAAACAGTGACGGAAAAACCATCATTCAGAACGGCCATCCGTTCCCGGAGGGCTATCGTACCGGCTACTGGATACTACGAGTGGGTCATGGAGAATGGGGTCAAGGTTCCCTATTTCCTGCACCCAAAGGACGACAACACGATCCTCGGGTTTGCTGGCTTGTACGAGTGGTGGCGTGTACCGCAGGGGCTGACTATCGCCGGGACTCAGGACGACTGGCTGTGTTCCATGGCGATCCTCACCCGAAGTGCCAGTGATGATCTCGGCCATATTCACGACCGCATGCCAGTGGTCGTACCATCTGCGTTGGTTGACGATTGGCTGGACCCCACACTGACAGATTCGCATCTAGTACAGGACTTGATTCACGCCATTCCTGACCCGCAGCTCATCGCGGAGCCTCACAGTTTCTCCTGAGAACTAGAGGTATCGCCGCGCTCCGACGAACGGCATGCCGACGTCGATCGAGGAGTAGACAACTCCGACGCCATAGTTGCGGGCATCCACAATCATTCCGTTGCCGACATAGACGCCAACATGGCCGGGGCCCTCATAGAAGAAGACAAGGTCTCCAGGCTTGAGATCCTTCTTTTCCACGGGCGTACCCATGCGGAATTGGCCTCCTGCTCCGTGGGGCAGGTAGATGCCGACACTTCGGTAGGCCATCATGGTGAATCCTGAGCAGTCGTATCCGGTGGGTCCTTCGCCGCCCCACACATAGTCATATCCGATTCTCGCCATCGCCCAGTCCACGACCTTTTGTGCATTCGCATTCGCTGTCGGTGTTGGAGTGGGAGTCGGCGTCGGCTTTGGTGTGGGTGTCGGCGTGGGTGCTGGCGGGGGTGGTGGCGTCGAAGGTGCCGCAGTTGTTGGCTTTGGCGGCGGCGGAGCCGGAGGCGTCGTTGAAGGCGGTGAGGGAGACGGCGGAGCTGGTGAGGTGGGCACAGGCTTGCTCGTGTCAGGTGTCCCGCCGCCTTGAGCGATCTGCTCGTCGAGACGCCTGAGCTGAGCCTCCAGATCAGTCAGGGTCGCCTTGTTCTTCGAGACAGCTTGCTGGGCTGCTTCCAGTGCGCCGGCTTGCTCGTTGAGCGCAGAACGAAGAGCAGCGTGTGCCAACGCAGCTCCGTCTCGGGCATTGCGTGCTTGAAGAAGCTGAGCGTCGGCTTCCTGCTTTGCCTCATTCGCCCGGATCTGCGCAGCATCCGATTCAGCCCTGGCTTGGGCAAGTTCTACTTGGATCGTACGCAGATAGGTCAAGTCAACATAGTTGGACTCCAGGACCATATCAGTCCATTGCATACGATGAGCCAGATCAGTGGGACTGGATGCACCCAACAAAGCAGCGACGGTAATCATTGGAAGATTGTCCTGATACATCACCCGCGCATAGGTCGCCACTGCCTCGCGCTGGGCATCCACCTTCGCCTGGTGCGCTGCCTCCTTGGCACGGGCAAGCTCCAAAGCGAGAGTGGCTTGTTCAAGTTCCTCGGAGCAGCGCGCAGTAGCTGCTTGTGCCTGCATGATTTGTGCTTCTGCAATGAGCAGGGTTGCTTGAGCTTCGTCAACTCTGCTGCTGGCGAGGTCGACTCCAGACTCAGCGTTTCTCAGTTCCTGAAGAGAAGTACTCAGCCGATCCCTCGCAGCAGAGATTGCAGCGACAGTACGGGTCCTCTGGGTGGCAAGGTCCTCAGCGTGCGCTGCCATGGAGGGCATGGAAGTGATCAGTACGAGCGCACAACAAATCGCAGCAGCACGACGCGAAATCAACAAGCTGGACATTACCCTCCTTCGTCCAAGCACCAGTTTCAGGTACGTAATTGGCTCACACCTGAATATCGTGGGGATAACACTATCGGCGAAGTCAAGGAATGAACAGAGATTGCTATGAAAGCAAACCCACTCCCGCAGAAAGGCTCAAGGACACCTTGACACACCCCCGGTCATCCTGCCGCAGGCAGGACCCCCGGAAGCCGAGCTAGGGTCTTGGGTAAAGACCTATCTTCAGTCCATACGTTGGCTGCCGGGGGTCCTGCCTGGCGGCAGGATGACCGGGGGCGTCAGTGTCAGTGACGCCGCAGGAGCACACCAGCCAAGCTGAGGCCGATCAGTACTATCAGGACCATACCTGCGAGTACGCCTGGATTGGCGGCTGGGATGGAGGTACCACCAGTGGGGATCGATGGCGGGACATCCACGGTCACCGTCGCCGACGAGGTTTGTCCGAAACGGTCGGTGATGGTGTAGTGGATGATGGCCTTGCCGGCAAACCCGTCAGCCGGTGTGAACACCAGTTTGCCGTTGACAATCGAGACCTTTCCATCAGCGGTTGTCGCAGAGGTGATGGTCAGCTCAACTCCGATGTCGTTGGTCAGTACATCAATGGTGACTGGTGTCGATGGCTTGGTGGACGAGTGATCATCATTAGCCTTAATTGGAGGCGGTACGACCGTCACAGTCACTGTCGCTGTGGTGGTCTGACCGAACTGATCGGTGGTGGTGTAGACAAAGGTGTCAGTGCCGAAGAAGGTCGGATCCGCAGTGTAGAGGACCTGCCCATTGACGATGGTCACCGTACCGTGAGATGGTCCGCCTGGAGCACCTCGATCCGGCACAGAGGTCGGGGTCAGGTTCGTGCCGGAGTCGTTGACAGTGACAGTGATGACATTATTCTGACTCCCAGCCGGTACGGTGATTGAGTCGTCCGATGCCACCGGATGGACCATGATGGATACGGTTGCCACGGCTTGGTTGCCAAGGGCATCAGCCACAGTAAAGGTGAACTGATCGGGCCCAGAATAACCCGCATCTGGGGTGTAGGTAATCTCCCCAGCTCCCGCGTCGAGTGCCAGCGTACCGTGAGCCGGATAGCCGGGTGCACCCGGTGCCGGGATGGAGGAAACTGTCAACCCTAAGGGGTCATACTCCAAGACAGAGATAACGACCGGCACCCCAGCATGTGTCTTATCCTTATTGGCACTGGTCGTAGCCGAATCGGGAGAAATCACGTTGACGACGTGGTTGACCGTGACTGTCTGGCCATTATCGTCGGTGTAGGTCACCGGAATGGTGTAGGTCCCAGGAGATGCCGCTGTGACCGTGATCGTACCATCGGCATTCAGGGTGACTGTCAGGTCTCCCGGCTTTGCCAACGGACCTGTGGCAGTGATAGTTCCCACTGCCGTTGCTGCGAGATTAATCGGCGCACCATTGATGCCCGCCGGTGTCGGCTGCCCATCCAGCGTCACTGAGGTGGTCGTCGATAAGGGGTCGCTGATCACGGCAATTAGACCAGTCTGTGCTGTAGCAGTCGGCGGCTGATGGATCGGAACGACCACAGACGCCTGATGGGTCACAGTGGACCCAGTCGGGGGAGTACCGCTGACTTCAGCATTATTCGTCATCGCATCCGACCCAGCATCCGCAGCCGCCGGAGCAGTTCCAAGGCAGGTCATCACGACACCCGGCAGAAGAGTAGCCGGTTCGGCCGGGGTGCATGACCAGTTGTCCAAAGCCATAGCCTCACTAATCACGACATCATGCAAGGTGACATTGCCGGTATTGGTCGCTGTCAGGGTATAGGTGATCACCGCACCTGGGTTCGCACCTGCCACGGATGCATCCGCACGAGTCACAGTAGCGGCTGTCTTAACAAGCGCCACATCCGGATTCGGAATCTCAGGCAGGGTGATAGTACCCTCCTCGCTGATGGCAGGCCCACTCGGCGGAGTGCCGGAGGCCGTTGCCAGGTTCGTCAGCGACCCAGCATCAAAGTCATCCTGAGTCAGGGTATAGGTGGCCGAGCAAACGACCTGCTGGCTCGGAGTCAGCGTACCAACAGCTCCCGGCCACGACGGGCAAGTAATCGCTGACAGGGTTCCCGTACCGCTAAATGAGGTCTCGGTGACACTGACTCCGGTGAGGGTGACGTTCCCGGCGTTGGTGACTACGAACGAGTACGTGATCGCCTGGCCTACTGTGTAACTAGCTGGGTCATTCGGCGTTGCTGACTTCACAATCGTCATCGCCGGATTGTGATCCACGTTCACCACAGCATTCGACGGCGCAGATGTCACTGGGGACGGATTCGGGTTGGCAGCCGTCGCCGGGGGTGTTCCCTGGGCTGTGGCTGTGTTGGTTACCTGACCAGCATTGAGATCAGGCTGAGTCAGGGTGTAGTGAGCAGTACATGTCGTTGAGGCACCTGGGTGCAGGACAGTCACTGGGCAGGTGATGGCACCCAAGGTTCCGGTGCCGCTGAATGCAGTGTCAGTCACAGAGATTCCCGACAGCGTGACATTTCCTGTATTGGTCACCTGGAAGGAGTAGACCACTGGCCCTAGAGCGGACATAGTTGCCGGTGCTACTGACTTGGTAAGGCTCAAAGCCGGGTTCGCGGCTCCCATAATCGTGACACTGGCAGTGTCAGTCACATTTGCTCCGACTGGAGGCTTTCCGCTGACAGTAGCTGTGTTCGATACGACGCCAGCATCTTCGTCATCCTGGGTGATGGTGTAGGTTGCCCGACAGGTCACTTCCTGACTGGGGGTGAGCGTACCCGCGGCTCCCGGCCATGTCGGGCAGGTGATCGCTGACAGCGTCCCGCTCCCAGTGAACCCTGAGTCGGTAATCGTCACACCAGTCAGAGTGACGTTGCCGGTATTGGCTGCCACGAAGGTGTACGTGATGACCTGGCCCACCGTGAAGTGCGCTGCATCCTGCGGATTTGCTGTCTTCGTCAGAGTGATACGAGCATCCGAGGACAGATCTGTGGTGATCGTATCGGTGTCAGTGACCGGCACCGGTGTCGGATCGGTCGGAGTCGCAGGCGGGGTGCCTTGGGCACTAGCTGTGTTCTGGACCGACCCAGCGTTGATGTCCGCCTGAGTCAAGGTGTACGTACCTGTGCAAGTCATGAACTGGCCCGGCCATAGGGTGGTCTGATCACAGGTGAGATTGGCCACCTTGGCATCAGTAACGCTCACATTATGCAAGGTGACGTTTCCGGTGTTCGTCGCAATGACTGTGTATGTGATGGTGGTTCCCCTCTGTGGCGGGCCAACAGAATTGAGCACACCAGTCTTCACGGCGGTGATTGTCGGCATCGGGTTATCGGGGATCGTCACCGTATCGCTGCTTGTCACATTCACTCCTGTGGGCGCAGTTCCAACCACCATGGCTGTGTTCGTCAGGTCACCGGCATCTTCATTTGCCTGGGTGATGGTGTAGGTTGCGGTACACCCAACCTGCTGACCGGGGGTCAGCGTACCGACAGCTCCCGGCCAGTTTGTGCAGGTGATCGCTGACAATCCCGGTAGATCGGTATCCGTGATGGTTACACCGCTCAGTGTGACGTTGCCGGTGTTGGTTGCTACGAAGGTGTACGTAATGACCTGGCCAACGTTGAAGTGCGCGGCATCATTCGGGCTCGCCGACTTCGTGAGTGAGATCCGCGGGTTCGCAGGTACCGATGTGGTGATCGTGTCGGTGTCGGTAACCGGGGTGGGCGATGGATCGGTCGGTGTCGCAGGCGGGGTGCCGTGGGCACTAGCAGTGTTTTGGACCGAGCCTGCATTAATGTCAGCCTGCGTCAACGCATATGTGCCTGTACACATTGTGATCTGACCAGGCCACAGTGTCGTTGCATCACAAACGAGGTTGGACACCTTAGTATCCACGACACTCACATTATGCAAGGTCACATTTCCGGTGTTGGTTGCCATGACGGTGTAGGCGATTGTGGTTCCCACGGTGGCAGGCCCGGCAGTGGTGTCCAGTACGCCAGTCTTAGTGACGCTGATTCCTGGCACTGGATTGGCGGGCAGTGTCACCGTGGAGGTGTCGCTCACATTGACCCCGACCGGTGGTGTTCCGGTGGCGGTACCTGTGTTCGTCAGGTCTCCGGCGTCTTCATCAGCTTGGGTGATGGTGTAGGTCGCCGTACACCTCACCTGTTGGTTGGGTGTCAGTGTTCCGACAGTACCCGGCCATGTTGTGCCAGCAGCCGGGCAAGTGAGCGCCGAGAGTGTCCCGGACCCGCTGAAGGAGGTGTCAGTAATAGAGACACCGGTCAGGGTTACATTCCCGGTATTGGTGGCCACGAAGGTGTAGGTGATGGCCTGGCCAACCCCGAAGTGATCTGCATCATGGGGTGTCGCTGACTTCGTCAGACTAATGCCTGGAGCCTGCGGTACGGTGGTGATGATGGTGTCAGTGTCAGTGACCGGGGTCGGGGACGGATTCGTCGGTGTCACCGGAGGAGTACCGTGGGCATGAGCCGTATTCTGGACCGCCCCTGCATTGATGTCAGCCTGAGTCAGCGTGTACCAACCTGTGCACGTCGTGATCTGCCCAGGCCGCAGTGTCGTCTTATCGCACACCAAGTTTGGCACCTTGGCATCGGTGACGCTGACAGTGTGCAAGGTCACATTTCCGGTGTTGGTGGCAATAGCTGTGTAGGCGATGGTTGTTCCCACTTTGGCAGCACCGCTTGTTGTATCGAGCACGCCAGTCTTGGTCACGCTGATTGAGGGTTGCTGATTTTCGGGCAGCGTCACTGTGGCGGTGTCACTAACCTTGGCACCGGCTGGTGGTGTTCCAACGGCCATGGCAGTGTTCGACAGATCACCGGCATCTTCATCAGCTTGGGTGATGGTGTAGGTCGCTGAGCAGGTCACCTGTTGGTTCGGTGCAAGTTGGCCGACTGCCCCTGGCCACATCGTACCGGAAGCTGGGCAGATGATTGCTGACAGTGTCCCGGAACCGCTAAACGATGCCTCAGTAATGCCGACGCCAGTCAGTGTGACATTACCGGTATTGGTCGCCACGAGGGTGTAGGTAATGACCTGGCCCACGTTGAAGTGTGCAGCGTCATTCGGGGTTGCCGACTTGGTGAGACCGATATGTGGAGCCTGCGGCACCGTGGTGCTGATGGTGTCAGTGTCAGTGACCGGGGTCGGGGACGGATTCGTCGGTGTCACCGGAGGAGTAC
>Ga0123356_10001702_pt1 | contig 24073 bp, 12 predicted proteins | sample TergutEmb28metaG_2_FD_92546 | JGI IMG/M metagenome (GOLD analysis project Ga0123356, IMG submission 92546) | Embiratermes neotenicus P3 segment gut microbial communities from Petit-Saut dam, French Guiana - Emb289 P3 | ecosystem: Host-associated > Arthropoda: Insects > Digestive system > Gut ...
ATAAGAGAGCGCGGGGACTTCTGTATGTATATCTATTCTGTCAAACAGCGGGCCTGATATTCGGGCCATGTATTTTTGAATCTGTTCCGGTTTGCAGCTGCAGCGGTGGCGCGTGTCTGTAAGGAATCCGCATGGACAGGGGTTAAGGGCGGCAGCAAGCATGAATCTGGCGGGATAAGAGAGCGACATTGCCGCTCTTGATATTGTCACTCTGCCGTCTTCAAGAGGCTGTCTCAAATTTTCAAGCACGTTTTTATTGAACTCAGGAAGCTCGTCTAAAAATAATACTCCATTATGGCTGAGGCTGACTTCACCCGGCCTTGGATAGGAGCCGCCCCCTGTGAGCCCCGCGTCACTTACGGTGTGATGAGGCGCTCTGAAGGGTCGTACAGCCAATAGCGGCGATGACGGTTCCAAAAGTCCCGCTACAGAGTGAATTTTGGTTGTTTCAAGCGCTTCGTCAAGAGTAAGGTCTGGTAAAATTGTAGGCAGCCGTCTTGCGAGCATGGTTTTACCCGAACCTGGCGGCCCGACCATTAGAATATTGTGTCCGCCCGCAGCAGCTACAAGAAGCGCCCGTTTTATATGCTCCTGACCCTTTACATCACGGAAATCAATACCGTATTTCCGCGAACGGTTAAACAGTTCGTCAAGATTTGTATAATGCGGTTTTATCTCCCTTTGTCTTTGCAAAAATTCAAGCGCGTCGTTAAGAGTGGAGACTGGATAGATAGAAACCCCATCCGCAACCGCAGCTTCATGTGCGTTGTCCCTGGGGACAATCATCCCCTTAACGCCCATCTCACGCGCGGTAACAGCCATAGAGAGCATCCCTTTAACACGTTTTACCGATCCGTCAAGCGAAAGTTCTCCGGTGATGATGTAATTATCCGCATTTTCTATTGGTGAAATTTGAGAAGAGGCCATAAGAAGCCCAATTGCTATTGGTAAATCAAAAGCACTGCCCTCTTTTTTAACGTCCGCGGGAGCCATGTTGATTGTTACTTTACGTGAGGGAAACTCAAATCCGCAATTCTTCACCGCGCTTAGCACCCGCTCTCTTGACTCCCGCACAGCCCCGTCAGGCAGCCCGACAATTGTAAACGACGGCAGCATCTCGCAAATATCAGCCTCTATAGTCACCTCAAACGCGTCGATACCGAGAACAGCCATGGAGCGGAGTTTGGCAAGCATAATAACAGACCTCTCTTTTTTATGTTGAAATTCGTATTGGCTCAATGTTTGCAATGATATTATTATTATCAATATTTGAAATTTTTTGGTTGATTTTTTCGTTAGAATAGTGTATATTATTAACAGGATCATGAATGGCGATGGCTGACGGCAATTGGAGCCTGAGTGCAAGTAACCATTCATTGATCCTTTTTTTATTGGGTTCAACATAGAGAATTTCTGAGCTGTTAATAAAATTTTGAGCGCCTTTCTTACCATAAGCGCTTGCTATAACAGCATAATCCGCAATTTCTCCCATTTTATTAGGAGAAAGTTCTAACACCACTAATACCGGTTTACCATTTATATCCAAAGAATCCCCAAACAAAGTTATACAGCTTTCTTTTGTTTTAGACTGCATAGCCAAAATTGGGCGCTCTAAAACTTGAGGGACGGATTTTATAACTTCCGCCGTCATACCGGAATGCTCATTCATTATTTTAGCGATTTTAGTTGTATGCCAGTAAACTTCATGACTGTCTACGCCAATGCTCTTCAACACATCCGACGTTTTTCCCGCAAAAAGCCGTATGCCTTTTCTTAAACGCTCTTCCGGTGTGAATGTTTCTAACCAATTGTCAAATTGCTCTTCAAATTGACAATTAATTAGATGCTTCGTTCTTATTTCAGCTTCCACGTTTTCTCCGCATGTCAACATATAGCAATAACAAATAATGAGAGTGAAAACAGAAAAACTGCCGGGAAGTTTGAGAGTCAATCCGTGAGGGTAATTATGAGAATAATAATTAAGAGAATGTAAAACAGAAAGCGTAAATCGTGAGTTTATCAATATAACTTTTTTGCACAAAAGCGCACAACCATAAAATCACTATTTAAAAAATATGCTAATATAAAGTATATATTCATCATGCCGGTACATTATATTATTGATGTTGATATGCGTTTGACCGTTTATCAATAATATCGCAGAAGCAATTAACCATAATTTTTATAGATGAAAAGATTGGAGTGAGGTCATTATGAAAAAGACGTTCTTTACTGCTGCGGTGTTTGCAATATTGCTTGCCGGTGTTGTGAATGCGCAGATACCAGGCTGGATTTCCAGCTATTGGGATGGCTGCAAACCCACCTGTTCCTGGTTTCAGGAACTGTCATCGGATCCCAGATTTTCAAAGCACGGCCTCTCAAGGTCTTGCGGTATAGACAACAAGGAACTCCCTTTGAGTGAGATTGGCGAGGCCGTGTGCGCCAAACAAAACGGCCCTGCGTATTCCTGCTGGAATCAAGTACCGTTTGTGGACCCCGCGAATCCTAACATTGCTTATGGCTTTGGGGCTACAGCCACGGCAGCGTGCGGTCAGTGTTTCGAGGTGACGTTCACCGGTTTGTACAGGGATGGCGTTGCCACGCCTATGCACAAGGAGCTTGCCACTTCTAAGAGCGGTAAAAAAGCAATTATAATGGGCAGAAATACCGGCGGCGTCGGGAATGACCAAATTGATTTTTTGATTCCGGGCGGCGGGTTGGGAGATTTTGATTGCTTCTCGGAGCAGCTCGGTTTGCCAAAAAGATCCTGGCCGAAAGAACTTGGCAAAGAGCGCGGCGGTTTTTTGGCGGATTGCATGGATACGATTGCCCAAAGTATCGGACCTATTGGTCAACAAATTAAAGGAAACTGGGACGCCCCCGGTGTAATGGATTATATTCAGGGTTGCCACAGGGCGAGCTGCCAAAGGGTGTTTGGCGCCAAGCCCGAGTACGCCGACCTTTTGAACGGCTGTCTGTTCCACGTTGAATGGATGATGTCCGCAGAAAACCCCTTAGCGTCAGTCAGGGTATTGGATGAATGTCCGCAGATACTGGTTGACGGATACATACCTAAAAGCAGCGCATATACAATCATCAGGAAAGCAATGGAATATACGTCCAGCAATAAAACTCTGAATCCCAACCACAGTAACAAAACCATTGGCGGCATTGAAGTAGGAACCGTCATTGAATATAACGATATAACCGCGCTTCATGCTGGAGAATATTTTATGACGCTCAGCATTCAAGCCGGACAAGCAATGAATATCTCGGTAAAAGTAAATGACGCTCCGGCGGGAACATTCATCTACGATGGTTCGGCTGGCTGGTCAACATTTTATACTGTAGCGCTTTCTCCCGCCAAAGTAACCCTCAACGAAGGCGTCAATAAGATTGAGTTGACTTTCAACGCCGGCGCAGGCAGCAACCTTGACCTTTTCACGCTCTTAGGCGACGACGAGGTCATTAAAAAAGCCACCGGCAGCAGCGGCGGAGATGGGGACGGTGATGGTGATGGTGACGGTGACGGTGACTTATCAATAAAATCCAACAGCGCAAAAACAAACAAGGCAAATTCAAAAATTACACTCAGGCCGGCAAACAAAGGCTTCACCGCCATGCTGCCCAATAATCACACGTTTGACTCATACTCGCTCATCGACCTTAGAGGCAGGGAAATCAGAAGCGGCAAAATAAAAGCGGGCGCGTCGGAACTCCACTTTAGCAATGTAAGGCAGGGTGTTACGTTTCTGCGGCTTAAAGGCAAAAACGGTACAACGGTGTTAAGGGCGACTACGTTTTAGACTAAGGCGGCTGCAAAGCTGCCTTTATCAAAAAATTAAAATATTTAAAAATCATGGATTTGAGATATTCATAGATTATATTAATATTTATGGATTTTTTCATAAAACAGATAATAATCATACTATAACTTTATATCAGAGGAAGAGAGGTCGTTGTGAAAAAGACGCTCTTTACGGTTGTGCTGTTTATCGTTTTTCTTGCTGTTAACGGATTTACGCAAACGCGCTGGCTTTCCCGGTACTGGGACGGGTGTAAGCCCACCTGCTCCTGGGTCGAACACGCGGGTAATTCTACGCATGGTCTTTGCAAGGTTTGTAATGTTAACAACGAAGAAGTTCTCACTACCCCCGCTCAAGTCGGTCCTTCGAGAAGCAGCTGCGGCGATATGGGAAGCGCTCCGTACGGCGACACTTTTACCTGTTGGGATATGATTCCTTTTGTTTCCCCCACCGACCCGAATGTAGCTTATGCTTACGGGGCTACAAGCGGCGCAGCGTGCGGAACATGTTTTGAAGTGACGTTCGACGGCGGCCGCCACGAGTATCCCGCTTACTCAACGCACAAGGCGCTTGTAGGCAAAAAGGTTATTATTATGGGGCGTAATACCGGTGATGACGTTTCCGGCAGTCAGATCGACTTTATGGTTCCTGGCGGCGGACTTGGACGATTTGACAGCTTCTCCTGGCAGGTATTCTCTAATGTCAATAGTTACGGAGCGTTTGATGAGCGGCTCGGCCTGCGGTACGGTGGATTTGTAGGGAGGTGCGAACCCCAGATTTGGAATAAATACAATTGGGATTACGTCACCGATGTAACCGAAGAGTTTCAGGAGTGTGTCAGAAAATCTTGCAACGAGGTATTTACCAGCCCGAATCAATCATTACTTTTACAGGGCTGCCTTTTTTACGCCGACTGGATGATGGCCGCAAATAATCCGACAGGGACTGTGAGAACAAATGTAGAGTGTCCGCAGGAGTTGATTGACAGATACAAAATCGGCAGCGGCGGCAATGTCCCACCACCAACCGGAGGCGGAGGCGACCCTAACACCCCCCGTTACACCATAACCTACAACGTAAACGGCGGAACCGGCACAGCGCCCGATGCACAGCCGGTTAATCAGGGAAGCAGCGCGGCTCTTAAAGCCGGAACCGGACTCACAAGAACCGGCTTTATGTTCGGCGGCTGGAACACAAATGCTGCCGGTAATGGAACCAATTATGCCGCCGGTGAGTCGTTTACGCCAACCGCCGATGTAACCCTGTATGCAAGATGGATTGCCGTTACAATAACGATTGATACTATAAAAGTTGACGGGGGAACTTATACGAACAGTAGCTCCGAAACCTTCAAGGTAAACTCCACGATGGCCGGTGATTTCGATATGGAGTTCCGTCTCTCCGGTGAATGGTATATCGGTTTTCAAATTCGCTTGAACGGCGTAGATTTACAACCGCAGGTAGGTATTAACAACCAGGATCCGCAAACACATAATGTGATGCAAACATGGACTTTTCCCTCTAAAGTACCGCTCATTGAGGGTGAGAATACTATCGTGCTGACTTTCAGCAGTGCGGTTAATATTGAGTACTTCCAGTTTATCGGCGAAACTCTTACACCCGTATCTGTAAAACTCAGCGGCGCAAGAGTAAACAAGAGCCGTCCGAATGTTGTACTGAGACCTGCAAACAGAGGCTTCACCGCTTTACTGCCTAATAATCACAACTTTGAGTCATACTCATTGGTTGACCTTCAGGGCAGGGAGATAAGAAAAGGCAAGATACAGTCCGGCGCATCGGAGCTTTATTTCAGCAATGTCAGACAGAGCGTTCTGTTTCTCAGGCTTAAAGGTAAAAACGGTACGACTGTGTTGAGGGTTGCTACGTTTTAAGTTAAAGAAATCTGAAAAAAATATAAATTAATGTATATGGTCATGCCGTCCCATAATTATATTAGTTTTTGTAAGCTTTTTAGAAAAAGAACATATAATACTATATTTTTTAACATGAAAGAGAGAGGTCGTTATGAAAAAGACGCTCTTTACGGTTGTGATGTTTACCATGCTTTTTGCAAGTATTGCGGATGCGCAGCATGCGATTGGCGCCACTGGCACTAACTGGAAAACTACCCGCTATTGGGACGCCTGCAAGCCAAGCTGCGGATGGTCAGATAATGCCAGCCAAAATCCGCATAACCGGGCAGGAACCTGTGTTTCCTGTGACGTTAGAGGTAACAGGCTTACAAACAATGGTACCGCCAATTATTGCAGGGATAATGGTACTGCGTTCAATTGTATGGGTCAGCATCCAGTGGCGGTGAGTTCCACGCTGGCTTATGGTTTTGCGGCTTCGCACACAAACAATACTTGCGGTTCGTGTTATGAATTGACATTTACCAGCGCCCCCCTTAACAATAAAAAAATGGTTGTTATGGTAACCAACATAGGAGGTGATGTAGATCCGAATCAATTTGACATTATGATTCCCGGCGGCGGGGTGGGTTTGTTCCAAACAGCTCTCCCTCATCAAATCAGTCAGAATGGGGGACCCAACAGCCCGAGTTTGGGCGCGCGGTACGGCGGCTTCAGGGGAGACGGTAACTCGGGGTGTTTTGCTAATGAGACTTGTATCAGAAATATGTGCGACGCTGCTTTTAATACCCCGGCTCTTGAAAATTTGAAGAAAGGTTGTTACTGGTATATTGACTGGTACGCTATGGCTGATAATCCCAGAGTTAACTGGACAGTAATAGCATGTCCGGAAGCGTTGGTAACCGCGTATCAAACAGGCAGATGGCCGCCCGAATTAGGCGGGGTTCCTGTTACCAGATACACCATAACCTATAACGTCAACGGCGGAACCGGAACCGCGCCTGCCCAACAATCGGTTATTGAGGGACTAAGCGCATCGCTCGCAACCGGAGCCGGACTCTCGAGGAGCGGCTTTACATTCGGCGGCTGGAGCACTAATACGGCAGGCACCGGAACCAACTATAACGCCGGCGCGACATTTACACCAACGGGCAATACAACTCTGTATGCGCGATGGGTTTCCAATCTCACGCTTACAATCAACCGCGTTCCAGCCGCCGGCGGTACTGTTACCGGGGCAGGCGCTGTGCCTGGGAACACAGCGGTTCCCATAACTGCCAATGCGGCTGCAGGTTACACTTTTACCGGATGGACAACCGGCGCTGGCGCTACAATCTTTAACAGCTTTGTATCATCCACTACTGTAACCCTGACAGCGAACGCAACAATTACCGCTAACTTCCGCGGAAGCGGTTATACACTGACGACCCGTGTATCTTCCCTTCCCGACGCCGGCGCAGCAGCAGGTACGGTAACGCGCACTCCGAGCAACGATGAATACAGCCACGGAACAGTAGTTACCTTGACAGCCAATCCGGGCAGCGGTCATCAGTTCTCTCACTGGATAGTAACACAGGGAGGCAGTTCGGTCGGTAACGCAAGAACTTCGCCCACTACCATGACATTAACCGCTAATACGACTGTTACGGCACATTTCGTACCCAGCGGCGGCGGTATTGTTACGCCTACAACACACTCGCTTACTGTCAACGCAGCTGAGGGCGGCACGGTTTCTCCAGAAGGTCAGTCTACCCAACTCGCAAATACGCCGATTACCATATCGGCTTCGGCGGACGAAGATTACACTTTCACCAACTGGACGGTCACAGGCAGCGGCACGATTACTACACCTAATCTTCCGACAACTACCGTTAGTTTAACCGGAGACGCAACAGTAACCGCTAACTTTACAAAGAAAAACGACGGCGGCGACATCGGCGATATTCCCAGAACAGATACTACTATTGTAAAAGCGTCGGATGCGACGGGAAATGTTCCTACATGTGAGTCTGTCAATAATGAGAGTATGTGTGTCGCGGAATCCAACTCTCTTCAGGACAAAATCCTTGCCCGCGTTGCAACCGATAACACCGCAACCTACATAGTAGATGTACCAAGGGCGGGGAGCTACACAATGCAGGCAAGACTCGCTTTAGACCAGACAGAAGTGTCGCAAAGCGGCTTTGCGGTGAAAGTGAACGGTGTTGATGTGGGAATAATAACCACCAGCGGTACCGGCGGCTGGAGCGGACAGCAGAATTACGCGATAGTAGAACTCAGTTCCGATGTGGAGCTCAATGCGGGTGATAATACTGTGGTATTAACTTTCATTAACGCGCTGAACTTACATTACCTTCTGTTCCTTGGCGCGCCTGAACAGATTATCCTGTCGGTAAAAGATTCCCCAGGCGTTATGCAGCAGCAAAGCAAACCGGCGCAAGCTCTTAACAAAGTTACGCTTAGAGCTGCCCGCCGCGGCTTCAGCGCCATACTGCCTAACGGCCACAGCTATACTTCGTACTCGTTAATAGACCTTCAGGGACGTGAGATTCAGCGCGGCAAGGTGGATACAGGTATATCGGAGCTGCATTTCAGTAACATCAGGCAGGGTGTTGTGTTTCTCAGGCTTAAAAACAAGAACAATACGACTGTGATAAAAGCGACTACGTTCTAAAATAAGTAAGGGCGGCTTCACAGCCGCCCTTATCCCGCAAAAATAAAAATTCGTAAACTTTCGCCACAGACTTATTAATATAACTGTTTCGCCGGAAATTCGCAATAGTAAAGCGAGTGTTTTCTGTTGAAAAATATTTGTTAAAAAAATGTGAAAAAATTATAAATTAATGTATAATATATAGATAACCCATAATTATATTAGTTTTTTACTGGTTTTTCAAAAATAGATAATATCATATTATAATTTTTTAACATGAAAGAAGAGGACATTATGAAGAAGTCACTCTTTACAGTTGCGATGTTCTCTGTGATGTTTGCGTTTACTGCAAATGCTGACTGGAGGGATTGCCGTTTTAATTTTGGTACGGACTGGGATTGGTTGAACAATAACAGGACAGGAACTGTTGCCACAAATATCGACTACGTGACGGGTTGGATAGTTACCCCCAGCTTAAACGTACACTTAACCAACATGGTTACATGGGCGAGTAATAACAATAAGACCCCGGTATTTTACACTTATGTTGTCGCCAAGAGTTCTGGGCTTCCGGATTGCGATGTGAGTTCCGGCAATAACCTTTGCACCGGCGGCGCTAACTACCTGATAAACAATGTTGCTACAATATCCCGCAATTACGCCAACATTGCCCGCAGCATCAGAACCATTTACGGAGACGTCGCTTCCAAGCCGATAATTTTTCTTATGGAACCGGACTACTATCAGTACTTTAGCGATAACAGGCAGCAGCCCAGACGTATTACTGCCGCTGAGGCCGGCGCTTTTATGAAACAAATGATTGATTCTATCAGAACGGTTCTACCCAACAGCGCGCGTTTTGGGTTCGATATTGCCCCTTGGGCCAACAACACGTATAGAGATACTTTTATTCCGGCGTTTGATATGTCTCAATTTACATTTTCATATACTTCGGGAGGACGTACCGAGGGAAATGCTGCGCGAATACGCCCTAACGACAACAACAACAACATAACTTGGGAAAATGCTGTAACCTGGACCGGTAAGCCGCTGATCGCTGACGCCGGCTACGGCGTAGGCGGCGGCTGCGACAACAGCGGCGGCGGCTGGAATACGGCAAGTAACATTACCGCCCGTATAGCCGACGGCGTAGTCGCGCTTACACAAAAGTGCCCGGCAAATTCTAATGTTAACTGGGCTAATCATTTACCCGGGCTTAAAACCACCTTTGCGAACACGGCCACAAGGTGCGTCTTAGGCGGCGGAACCAATCCAACCACCCGCACCATCTCCTTTAACGCCAATGGCGGCACAGGTACAATGTCATCTGACAATGTAAATAACGGCGCTAATTACACTATCAAAGCCAATACTTTTCAACGCGCGGGTTATACATTTTCCGGCTGGAGTACCAACGCTGCCGGTACCGGAACGAATTATGCAGCCGGTGCTACAATCAACAATGTTACTGCGAATATTGAGCTTTTCGCAAGATGGACACAGAATACTACCACTCGCACCATTTCATTTAACGCCAACGGCGGCACAGGTACAATGTCATCTGACAATGTAAATAACGGCGCTAATTACACAATTAAAGCCAATACTTTTCAACGTACGGGTTTTACATTCGCAGGCTGGAGCACTAACGCTGCCGGTACCGGAACGAATTATGCAGCCGGTGCTACAATCAACAATGTTACTGCGAATATTGAGCTTTTCGCAAGATGGACGCAGAATGTTGTCACCCGCACCATCTCCTTTAACGCCAACGGCGGCACAGGTACAATGTCATCTGACAATGTAAATAACGGCGCTAATTACACAATTAAAGCCAATACTTTTCAACGTACGGGTTTTACATTCGCAGGCTGGAGCACCAACGCTGCCGGTACAGGAACGAATTATGCAGCCGGTGCTACAATCAATAATGTTACAGCGAATATTGAGCTTTTTGCAAGATGGACACAGAATGCAGTTGCGCCGACGATTACTACATCGTCACTGCCTAACGCGACTGTTGGAACCGCGTACAACCAAACGCTGGCCGCTACAGGAACCGCTCCCATAACATGGTCGGTTTCTTCAGGGTCTTTACCGGCGGGATTGAGCCTTAACGCCAGCAACGGTGCAATTACCGGGACGCCGACAACTGCATCTGGCCAAGTGAATTTTACGGTCAGAGCAACTAACTCTGCGGGCAATCCTACAAGACCGCTGACAATTACGGTAAACGCTGCGCTTACAATTACTACATCGTCATTGCCTAATGCGACAGTTGGAGCCGCGTATAACCAAACGCTGGCAGCTACAGGCGGAAGCGGTAATATAACATGGTCGGTTTCATCAGGGTCTTTACCTGCGGGATTGAGCCTTAACGCCAGCACCGGCGCAATTACAGGAAATCCTACAACAGCGGGTACAGTGAATTTTATAGTCAGAGCAACTAACTCTGCGGGTAATATTACAAGAAATCTCTCTATTGTAGTAAACCCGGCAGCTATTGCGCCGACAATCACTACATCGTCATTGCCTAACGCGACTGTTGGAACCGCGTACAGCCAAACACTGGCAGCCACAGGAACCGCTCCAATAACATGGGCTGTTTCTACCGGGTCTTTGCCTGTGGGATTGACACTTAACGCCAGCACCGGCGCAATTACCGGAACGCCGACAGCAGCGGGCACGGTGACTTTTACGGTCAGAGCAACCAACTCTGCCGGTAATCCTACAAGGCAGCTATCAATTACAGTAGTTGCTGCAATTTACACAGTAACATTCAACGCAAACGGCAGCGGCGCTACTGTCAACCCGGCAACCGCGCAGACAAACACGGAAGGCAGACTGACGCTCTCTGCATTGCCAACGCCTACAAGAGCGAACTTTGCTTTTAATGGTTGGTTTACTACAGCTTCAACCGGCGGCACAGAGGTAACATTAGAGAGGCAATATAACACAAATGCCACTATTTACGCACGGTGGTCGCAAATCCGCACGGTAACTTTTAATCCGCACGGCGGAGCTGTTAATCCGGCGACAGCGCAGACAGGCGCAAACGGCAGACTGACGCTGACCGAATTGCCGACACCGACAAGAAACGGCTACAGTTTTAACGGCTGGTTTACAGCGGAAACCGGCGGAATATCGGTAACATTAGACAGGCAATACAACGCAAACGCCACAGTTCACGCACGGTGGACAGAGGTTGACGTTAATACTTACGCCATAACATTCAACCCGGCCGGCGGCACTGTTTTCCCAACAATTGTAACAACCGGAGCGAACGGCAGACTGTCAGACCTGCCTACGCCGACAAGAACCGGTTATAATTTTGACGGATGGTGGAACGGTACGGCAAGGGTAGACGAAACCACAGTATTTGACGCTCATACAACCGTTTCCGCACGGTGGGTGTTTATACCTTATGTTATAACATTCGACGCTAACGGCGGTACCGTTGAGACTGAGACCGCAGAAACCGGAGCGAACGGCAGACTCTCAAGCCTGCCTGTGCCGGAAAGAGACGATTATAGTTTTACCGGCTGGTTTATAGATTTATCTGACGCTGCTGGAATAACCGCAAACTACGTATTTACCGCGGATATGACTGTTTACGCCAAATGGAGTTTTTCCACATCTGTTCTGTCGCCTGACCGTAATCCTGTTAAGGTTAATCCTAAAGATGAAGTTGAGTTTTTCGCTCCGGCTACGGTATTTGCGGGCGAGTTCACAACAGGCCCGAATCCTGTCAACAGGCAATCGAACAGCGTTGTGAATTTCTTTTGGCAGGGTAAACGTGCTGCAGGCGCAGTATTGACGGTTTTTGACGCTTCGGGTAATGTCATCAACAAAATTCGTATTAATGATGATTCAGCCGTATCGGGCCAATCCCGCCGTATTATCGGCACATGGGATTTGACCGACATGAGAGGCCGCACCGTTGGCGGCGGAACGTATTTGGTTAATGGTGTGATTACCGTTGACGGCAAGAAGGAAAAGGTATCGGTGATTTTGGGCGTGCGGTAATTTGTTTATCTTTAAATATAAAGGCCGCCTGTTAAAAACCGGCGGCTTTTTTTGTTTGAGGATAACGAATGAATAAGAGCTCTTGCCCTGATTTATATTTATTAGCTATGGAATTTATAAAAGCGCCAGGTTCAATGCGTTTTAGGGACTATGTTAAGAAGCTTCCCCACCAGTGGATTTTGGATAATTTAATTTGTGAGGGCGACAAAACACGCCGTATTCTCTCGTCTGCAATGATTGAGGATGCGGTTTCAAAGTTTTCCTGCGCCGCTTCGCTTATGCGCCGTTTTGAGGAGCTGCCCGACAGCCTTAAGCTAAAGTGCAGCCAGGTGTATTTAATGGGGGGAAACGGGCTTACTTGGCCTGCGGCAAACGACTCTTTAAACGATCCGCTGCTCTCTTCTCTTCTCGTTTTTGCCGCTCAGAACCGCGCAGGCTCTAAATATTTCGGCTTTAATGAGTTTGAACCGGTTCTGCGTCCGCTTATGGCTAAAACGCTTGTGCAGAATGGAGTTCTTGCAAAAGCGAATGTTAAAAATGCCGCAGTATGTCCCTGGCGGCCTCTCAACGATGTGTCTGCCGTATGTTCGATGGCGTTTCATAATCTTCTCAAACGCAGCCGTTACGGCGGAATCTCCCGCTCTGGACTCAATCAGCTTAAAAACTTAATTCACGATTCTACTCTTACCGGTAAAGGCAAGCCTGACAAAGAGGAGTACCATCCTGCGGGTTTTCTGATAGGGTATTGTTTAAAGGAAGCGTTTATCGTAAGCGTTGAATCAGGATATGCTCTTGACCGGCCTCTGTTTAAGGCGTGGCTCAAAAAAAGTGTTAAAACGCGCCTGAACAGTATTATGGAGTACGCTTCTGTTTTTTGCGGCAGTTTTGGATTCGCGCTTCTTACGGAGATGCTTTGCGTTTGCGGCGCATCGCGTGTTTCCATTAAAAAAATTATTGAGGAGCAGGACAGAGAGACATTATTAACGGCGTTTAAGGTTTTCGAGTTTTTGGGATATCTCACTCTTGAAGAGAGCGGCAGCGACCTCTTTTTTACCCCTTGTAATTTCACAGATAAATATGCGGGCGAAGACCCCGACAAACTTCTTTCAAATCAGAAAACAGTTTCTGTGGTGATAATGCCTGATTTTTCTGTTATCATTCCGCAGGAAGTTTCGCCTTCGGAACTTTTTGATTTCGCAAATATCGGAATACTCAAAACTTTTGACAAAGTATATAAGGGGCAGATAAACCGGCAGTCTGTTTGCAACGCTATGAGTCATGGAGCAAGCGATACGGATATGCGGCTTTGGCTCACTAAGCGCGCAAGCCCGGCTAATGTACTTTCTACTGTTGAGGAGTGGTGCCGGGAGTTTTCGCGGCTTTACGTAAGCCATGATAATATACTTGTGTCATCCAATGAAAAGGTTACGCTTCAGCTCTTGGCCTGTGAACAGCTGCGTGAGCATCTGACGCAGGTAAAGGCGCATACGGTTTTCAGAATCCGCAGCGGCAGCGAACAGAAGATTTTTGACGCTCTTGAAAAGCTCGGATTTGATTCGCGCAGTTCTGATGAAAAGCCGGCAATTGTTCCTGTTGTTGAAAATCAGGGAGCAGCCGTAGAAGAGAAACAGTGGAAACCGCTGACGGATTTTTCTTTCGCAGGTACAGCAGAACACACTTTAACGATGCGCCGGACAAAGTACGGTTCTGAGCTTAAGGCTCTTGACATAAGCGAAATAACGCACGTGGTTGATTACGCCATTCTTACCGCTCAGCAGATTATTATTGATTATGAGGGCAGCTCTCAAATAAAGCAGAGTGTATATACCGTGCTGCCGCTAAGTTTACAAAAAGGAGCCGAACCGGTTATTGAGGCGCAGATTCCCCGTTCAAAAACCAGAAAGATGTTTTTCTTGCGTAAAATTAAAAGAATCGGAGTGGTGCAGCAATGAGCGCAAATTTCGTATCTCTTCATAACCATACAGAATACAGCTTCCTTGACGGCGCTATAAAGATTAATGATCTTATTAAAAGGGCAAAAGAGTTTGAGATGGAAGCTTTGGCGATAACAGACCACGGCGGACTCTTTGGAGCAGTTGAGTTTTACTTCGCGTGTAAAAAGGCTAAAATAAAACCGATACTTGGATTTGAGGCGTACGTAGCGCCAGGGTCAAGAACCGACAGAAACCAAAATACAAACGAACACAACTACTCGCATCTCATTTTACTTGCTGAAAATAATACAGGGTGGAAAAATCTGATGCACCTCTCGACTATCGGCTACACCGAGGGGTTTTATTACAAGCCGCGAATTGACATGGAAGCGCTGCGTCAATACAGCGAGGGGATAATTGCTACGTCCGCCTGCGCAGGGGGCGCAATTCCGCGCGCTATAATCAACGGCGATATGAATAAGGCGAGGAAGCTGACGGAAGAATACATTGCTATTTTCGGTAAAGATAACTTTTATTTTGAGCTGCAGGATCATGGTATAGATGAAGAAAAAATAGCGATGGCAGGATTAATTGAACTTGGCCGTGAGATGGGTGTGCCGTTTATTGTCGCTAACGACGCGCACTATCTGCGCCATGAGGATGCGCCAAGTCATGAGGTACTGCTCTGCATTCAAACGCAGACTACAATGGACGACCCTAAACGCTACAAATTTTCTACAGATCAGGTTTACTTCAAATCGCCGGCTGAAATGGCGAAACTTTTTCCTGATATCCCAGAGGCAATGACAAACACACTTCAAATCGCGGAGCGGTGTAATGTTGACATAAGCGTAAAACCGCAATTGCCGTCTGTGGACGTTCCGCCGGAGTTTGAAAGTCCGCAAACATACCTTTCTTATTTAGCAAAAGAAGGGCTGAAAGAAAAATACGCGGATGTAACTCCCGAACTTGAAAAAAAGTTGGAGTTTGAGCTCAGTGTCATAAACGATATGGGTTTTACCGGATACTTTTTAATAGTGCGTGACTTTATAAAGGCCGCGCAGGAAAAAGAGATACTTGTAGGATGCAGGGGGTCGGCGGCCGGGAGCCTTGTCGTTTACACTCTTGGCATAGCGGAAGTTGACCCGATAAAGTATGATTTGATTTTTGAACGCTTCCTGAACCCTGAGCGTATATCAATGCCCGACGCCGATATAGACTTCGCGGATAGAGACAGGTCTAAAGTTATAGATTATGTGGTTGACAAATACGGACGGGATAAGGTTTGTCAAATCATAAATTTTGGCACCATGAAAGCGAAGATGGTTGTAAAAGACGTCGCAAGAGCTATGGGGATTTCTGTCGGTGAAGCTAATAAGTTATCCTCTATGATAAGCGAAGATACTATTAAAAAATCTATGGGAATAACCGTCAGGGAGACAAAAGACGGTAAGCTTAAGCTAAAAGAGAAAGATGCTCCGCCGCTCTCTACAATAATAGCTAACGGTACTTTCAAAGATTACGTTGACGGTGACAATGAGCTTGCAAACGCGATAAGCGAAAGTCCGCTTTATCAGGAACTTTTCCGCCACGCCGCTGTTTTAGAGGGTCTTACCCGTCAACCTGGCATGCACGCGGCCGGCGTTATCATCGCTCCTACTGAGGTTAGAAACTGGGCGCCGCTTTTTAAGCCGTCCAATAAAGATGATATAATGACGCAGTTTGACATGAACTATGTAGAGAGCGTCGGACTTGTAAAGATGGACTTTTTGGGCCTGCGTACTCTCACTGTTCTTCAGGAAGCGCTGCGTCTTATAAAAAAATATCACGGCAAAGAGTTTAATTTATGGAAACTCCCTGAAGATGACAAGAAAAGTTTTGACCTTTTGGGCGCAGGTGAAACAACAGGGATATTTCAGTTTGAATCAAACGGCATGAAGGAGTATCTGCGCAAGCTCAAACCCACCTGTATTGAAGACCTCATAGCGATGGTAGCTCTTTACCGCCCCGGGCCTATGGCAAACATTGATATGTTCATTAACCGCAAGCATGGCCGGGAAAAGATAGAGTATCCGCATAAGATGCTTGAAGATATACTCAATGTGACTTACGGAGTTATAATTTATCAGGAACAGGTGATGCGCATAGCGCAGGTGATGGGCAATTTTTCACTTGGTCAAGCTGATATTTTACGTAAAGCTATGGGTAAAAAGCAGGCCGACGTCATGAAAGAGATGGGAGAAAAATTTGTTGCCGGGGCTATTTCTTTGGGTATTAACAAGAAAACCGCCACGGAAGTCTATGACTTAATGGCGAAATTTGCCGAGTACGGTTTTAATAAAGCGCACGCGACTGTTTACGCTCATCTCTCTTATCAATCCGCATACCTCAAAGCGCATTTCCCGCTTGAATATATGACTGCGTATCTGGGGGCGTATCTGGGGGATATGGATGAGTTTTTAAAGATGAGAAACGAGGCGGAGAGAATGGGTATAAAGATGCTCCCGCCGGATGTAAACAAGAGCGACAGTGAATTCAGTATTGATAACGGTTCGATACGCATAGGTATGGCGGCAGTTAAAAACGTCGGCAAGGCGGCGGGGCTGATAATTGAAGCGCGTGAAATTAAGGGCGCGCCGTTTACGTCCATATTTGATTTATGTAAATCTGTTGATACGCGTATTGTCAACAAAAAGGCGCTTGAGTCTTTAGTATACGCAGGGGCGCTTGACGGATTTGGGCCGGCGCGCAGCCGCCATGAGGCGGCGGTAGGAGCGGCTCTTGAGTATGCAAACAGTTTTCAGAAGGAACGCGACAGCGGTCAGGTGAATCTTTTTGACGATATGTTCAATGAGGGCGGCGAAAGCAGCGCAGCTGTTACGGCTCCTGAGCCCATTGTCCCGGAGGCTTCGCCCTGGCCGCTCAATGTTATGCTGCAAAAAGAGAAAGAGATGTTCGGCTTTTACGCAAGCGGCCATCCGCTTGAACAGTTTGAGGATGAGATAAACGGATTCTCATCTGTAAACATCGGCTCTGAACAGTTCAAGGAGATGAAAAACGGCGTTGACGTCACTATAGGCGGGATGGTTACCGCGATCAAAAAAATTACCACAAAAAACGGCAAAGAGATGGGCTTTCTTAATCTTGAAACTTTTGAAGGAGCCATTGAACTTATTGCTTTTGCGGATATTTATGAAAAGTTTAAGGAACTTCTGACAGCAGAGGCGATGATTTTAGTCCGCGGAAAACTCAACCGGGACGACCGCGGGGTAAAGATTAACCTGGAGAATTGCATTGCTCTGAGCGAATCGCGTGAAAAACTAAGCAGAAGCGTTCACTTGCGTATGTCAACAAATATGCTTGACGTCAATTTAATTGACAGTATTCATAACTGTACAAACGCAAATCCTGGAAACTGCAATCTTATTATTCACTTAATAACAGGAAGTCACGGCAACTACCGTATAAAAGCTGGAAATAACATAAACATAGCCCCCACGGTACAGGCTCTAAGTGAGCTGCGGGGATTTCTGGGAGAGGAAAACGTATGGATAGCAAAGACAGCTTCATAGTTGGAATTTTACGGTATGTACACATGGTATTTTTTTCGGGGATGATTATGTTTTTTGCGGTTATTTACGCCGCCATTACAATTCCTGTCTCATTTTTCAACGCACGGTTTGCGCGCAATGTTGCAAGGGAGTGGAATTTACGTGTGCTGGAACTTGGCGGCGTTAAACTTAAAATAGTTGGCAAAGAGAAACTTGACCCAAGCGAGCGGTATGTATTTATATCAAACCACCAGAGCGCCCTTGACATACCGATAATCTATACGGGCGTTGGCGGACAGATTAGTTTTATAGCAAAAAAAGAGCTCTTTAAAATCCCGGTCTTTGGCTGGGGCATGTCGGCTATAGGACATATCTCAATAGACCGTTCAAACTCCCGCAAGGCGCTTGACTCTATGAATAAGGCGGTGGAAAAATTGCAAAAAGAGAATATCTCGCTTGTACTCTTTCCCGAAGGTACGCGCTCAAAAGACGGCAAAGTCGGTGAGTTTAAAACGGCAAGCTTTACACTTGCGCTTAAGTCAGGAGTTAAACTTGTTCCTGTGGGAATAAAAAACGCTATTGGCTGCTTACCTCCAAACAGTCTTCGCGTAAGACCGGGAAAAGTTACGCTTGAAATCGGAGAGCCTATTGCGTTAGAAGAGATTGAAGGCAAAACCAAGGGGGAGCTGTGCAGTAAGGTTCAGCAGTTAGTTAAGGAGATAGTGGAGGTTTAATATGAGCCACTTCATGGAATCAAAAGAATCGCTGCTCAAAAAATTTAAGACAAATCCTCAAAAAGGATTAACCGGTTCTCAAGCTAATCAAAACATTTTAGAATACGGCGCAAACGTACTCTCTGCCGCAAAACCGCCCTCACTGGTAAGCCGCATTCTCTCAGCCTGCGGCGAGCCGATGATTATAATGCTGATTTTAGCCGCTGTTATCGCTGTTGCAGTTAACATTATACTATATACAAAAGGCGCAGAGGCGGACTTTTTAGAGTGTGTGGGAATTTTCGCCGCAATCTCAATCTCCATAGTTATCACAATAGTAATGGAAGGCAGAAGCGCAAAAGCGTTTGAAACCCTCACAAAAATAACTGATGATACAGCGGTTAAGGTGATAAGAGACGGTCATCCCAAACTAATTTCACAGAAGGAAATCGCTGCCGGGGATATTGTTATTGTTGAAACAGGTGATAAAATCCCTGCGGACGGCAGGCTTATAGAGAGCATCTCTTTACAGGCGGATGAATCTTCACTTACAGGTGAAAGCGTACCTGTCAAAAAGAATCCTGACCTTATGCTCAGCGATGAAAAGACTCCAGTCGCAGAGCGGTTCAATATGCTTTATTCCGGCTGCTTTATTACAAACGGCAGCGCTAAGATGATTGTTACAGATGTTGGTTACGGTACAGAGTTTGGAAAGATAGCGGCAGAGCTTTCCAAGACAGAAAAAACAAGCACGCCGCTGCAGGAAAAGTTAGGGAAACTTGGTAAAACTATCGCGTTTTTCGGCACTGCCGCCGCCGCTATCGCCTTTTTAGTTCAACTGTTTATATTCATTAAAACCGATACCGCCACGCTTGGCAATATCGCGGAAGCGTTTATTACAAGTATCGTGCTGATAGTCGCCTCTGTCCCCGAAGGTTTACCGACGATAGTCGCTATCTCTCTTGCTATTAACATAATAAAAATGTCAAAGCAAAACGCGCTTGTAAAGAAGATGGTAGCGTGCGAAACGGTTGGATGTATCAATGTAATCTGTTCGGATAAAACCGGAACCCTTACAGAGAATAGAATGACTGTTGTAAATATTTATGATGGTAAAACTATGATAGAACCTCAAAAATTAGAAACAGGTTCACTGCTCAAAAATTTCTGTATCAACTCAAACGCAGATGTAAACTTTGATGAAAAAGAGATTAAGTTTTTAGGAAATCCAACAGAGTGCGCGCTTCTTCATGCTGCAAAAACAGCAGGGTATGATTATAATGACATCCGCAGTAATCATAAGATAGATTACGTTTTCCCATTCTCGTCTGAAAATAAAAACATGACTACTGTCGCGGATATTTCCGGTGAATTAATTGCCTTCTCAAAGGGAAGTCCTGAAAAAATAATTTCACAATGTAATTTATCCGAAAGTCAAATAGATGAGATTACAGAACGGATTACCGGTTTTCAGGAAAAAGCGTGCCGTGTAATCGCGTTCTCTCATAAGAAGATATCTATCAACAATAATAATGAGAGCGGCTATGAGTCTGCAAGAAGTGAGATAGAATCTGAAATGGTTTTTGACGGATTTACAGCTATCACAGACCCGCTCCGTAAAGATGTTTATGACGCTGTAAAGAGCTGCCGCAGCGCAGGTATTGATTTGAAAATTTTAACAGGTGACAATATCGTAACTGCAAAAGCAATCGCAAACGAATTAAATCTGCTTTCAGAAGACCACCTTGCGGTTGAAGCGAGAGACCTTGAGCATCTCTCAGACGAAGAACTTACTGAGCAATTGACAAAAATACGTATTATCGCAAGAAGCACGCCTGTTGTAAAAATGCGTGTTGTCAATCTTTTAAAATCTGACGGGCATATAGTAGCGGTTACCGGAGATGGAATAAACGACGCCCCTGCGATTAAAAATGCCGACGTAGGAATTGCGATGGGTATTACAGGCACAGAAGTTTCAAAAGAAGCTGCGGATATTGTTCTTCTTGATGATTCATTCTCTACAATAGTAAAAGCCGTGCAGTGGGGACGGGGCATCTACGAAAATTTTCAGCGTTTTATCTGCTTTCAGTTAACTACAAATCTCGCGTCTGTAACAACTGTACTGTCGTCAATATTCTTAGGACTTGGCGCACCGTTCACAGCGTTGCAGCTTTTGTGGATAAATATTATTATGGACGGTCCGCCTGCGCTAACTTTGGGACTTGAGCCTATTCGCGATGATTTGATGAAGCGGCAGCCGATAAAAAGGAACTCTTACATAATATCAAAAAGGATACTGTCAAAAATCCTTTTAAGCGGTCTCTTTATGGCAATTATTGTTATACTGCAAAAGAAGTTTAATTTTCTGGAAGCAGAAGCGGGACAGGAATCAACCGTACTTTTTACGCTTTTTGTCCTCTTTCAGCTCTTTAACGCATTTAACAGCCGGGAATTGACAGACACCAGTATTTTTAAAAATATCTACCGTAATAAATTGATGCTTTTAGTCGTTGGAATAACATTTGGAATTCAGATTATTATCATACAATTCGCAGGCGCGTTTTTCAAAACGGTACCGCTGTCATTTGCCATGTGGGTTAAAATTACCGCTCTTGCTTTTACAGTGATTTTGGCGGCTGAGGTTTTTAAGTTGATAAAGAGGGCTTTGGGGTCAGGTATAAGAGAGGCTGCAGGGAATGTCTCTAAATGAGTTTTTGTGAATTACAACGCTCTTTGGGCGGGTTTTGCAATTTTTAGAATAGAAGTTAAAAGTTATTGGGATACATCAGCTCTTAGTTTAGTTATTATTATTCCCAAATATTATATTTATCTTTCTGTATTATGAGTTTCAGGGAGAGGTGCCCGAGCGGTTGAAGGGGCACGCCTGGAAAGCGTGTGTACGGGTAACCGTACCCAGGGTTCAAATCCCTGCCTCTCCGTTTAAAAAAAGCCTAACTAATGCAGAAATAATAATGCAGAATGCAGAAATAGTTTAGGACTTTATGTTTTATTTCTGCATTTTGTATTCTGCATTATTATTTTTAAATTGAACTATTATAGAATCACGCGATATAAAAAAGGGGCCAGGCCCTGCGCAACTAAAGGCCGTGAACCCCGCCAGGCCCGGAAGGGAGCAACGGTAAGCGGAGTCTGAGTGTGCCGCAGGTAAACTTGGCCCCCCTTTTTTTGATGGAATGTGTTAATGGGTTGGTGGAACAACAGCAGTTTTAATGCAGAAATAATAATGCAGAATGCAGAAATTATTTAGTCTTTATATCTTTTATTTCTGCATTCTGCATTCTGAATTCTGCATTGTTATTTAAAGAGGTGGTATGGGATATTTAGTTTTTGCGCGGAAATGGCGTCCTAAGAGTTTTGATGATGTGGTTGGTCAGGAACACATCGTTTCTACTCTGTGCCGGGCTATTGAGAAAGACCGTGTCGCTCATGCTTATATCTTTACAGGTACGCGTGGGGTGGGTAAAACTACAACTGCAAGAATCCTTGCGCGCGCTCTTAACTGTGAGAAGGGGCCTACCATAACGCCTTGCGGTGAGTGTGAGGCTTGTAAAAATATTCTAAGCGGGTCAGGTTTTGACGTACAAGAGATTGATGGCGCTTCAAATAACAGAGTAGAAGATATTAGAAAGCTGCGTGAGGACGTCGGCTATACATCCATGAGCGGAAAGTACCGCATTTTTGTTATTGACGAAGTACACATGCTTACGACTTCCGCTTTTAATGCGCTTCTCAAGACATTAGAAGAGCCGCCTCCCAATGTTATCTTTATTTTTGCAACTACAGAGCCGCATAAAATTCCCGCCACTATTCACTCGCGCTGCCAGCGTTATGATTTCAGGCGTGTGAGCGCGGAGCAATTGGCTGCGCATCTGGCAAAAATATGTGAAGCGGAAAATATATCTTATGACAAAAGCGCGCTGATGCTTGTTGCGCGTAAGGCAGAAGGCAGTGTGCGCGATTCGCTGAGCCTTTTAGATCAGGTGTGTTCTTTTTGTAAAGAGGCGTTATCTGAAAAAGAGGTACGGTCGGTGCTTGGGCTTGTGGGTACCGATGTTTACCGTAAGCTTATGAAAGATATCAGGGAGAAGGCTGCCGCGCCGGCTCTTGAGTCGGTTCAAAAGATATTGTTTGACGGTTACGATTTGCATGAGTTTGTTATGGGCTTGCAGGAGCATATCAGAAATCTGCTTTTTGCCCGTATACCCGGAGCGCTTGAAGCGCGTGGGATTGACCTGGAAGAGACAGAGGCTGCTGCTTTTATTGAGGAGTCAAAGGATTTTGCAGAGTCTGATCTTTTGCGTATGGCTGAGATTGTCAAAAAGTGCGAGTACGAACTTAAGTGGAGCGCTTATCCCAGATTTTTGGTAGAAGTAGTTATTTTAAAACTTCTGCACCTTGACAGTTCGGTAAGTATCGAACAGCTTCTCAAATTTGCCGCAGAAGGCGGCGGTGCAGATGGATTATCTGGCGCGGCGGCGCTTGCGGCTTCCTCAGACGGGGACGTAAAAAAAAAACTGATTTAGTACCGCCGTCCCAATCATCTTTTTCATCTTCTGATACTACCATACAGAGTGACCATAAACCATATTCTAATGAGGACAGCTATAATGTAAAGGCGCAGGCTGCATTGGATTCTCAGGGTTTATCTGTCACAGAATCTCAGGAGCGTCCTGTTGAAAATAAAGAAAATGTGAAGCCTGCGGATAACGGTTACAATTTCCCAGTTGTAAAAGGCGGCATAGATGAAGATATTGAAAGAGAACCGATAATTCAGATACTTTTAGATAAATTTAACGGTGAATTATTACAATAGGAGTGTATGCAAATGAAAAACATGAGCAAATTGCTAAAACAGGCGCAGAAGATGCAGTCTCAAGTAGTTAAGGCGCAGGAAGAGTTGCAGAGAAAAGAATTTGAAGGGGTTGCCGGCGGCGGTATGGTTAAAGTGGTCGTTAATGGTAAAAATGAGCTCTCATCCATTAAAATTAATCGTGAAGTGGTTGACCCTGAGGATGTTGAGATGCTTGAAGACTTGATCGTTGCCGCTCATCAGGCCGCGATGGAAAAAGTCAAGGAAGCGTCAGATTCTGTGTTTGGTTCGATACAGGGCGGGCTTAGCGGCTTTCCGGGAATGTAATTCGAATTTGATAGTGTGGAGTGTGAAGTGTTGAGAGTGGAGTGTTTTGATGTTAGATAGTCTCGAAGAGCTTGTGGGTACGCTAAGTAAACTTCCTACTATAGGACGTAAGAGCGCGTGGAGACTTGCTCTGCATTTAATGGAAAGACCGGAATCGGAAGTAAAGCACTTTGCGGATACGGTTTTTTCTGTTAGACAGAAGATAAGGCGTTGTGATGTTTGTTTTAACTATAGTGAGAATGAAGTGTGCGCGGTATGCGCTTCGCAAGCGCGGGACAGATCTCTCATTTGTGTAGTTGAAAAACCAACGGATGTGTTTACTATAGAAAAAGCAGGACGCTATAGAGGACTTTATCACGTG
>Ga0123356_10001703_pt1 | contig 24069 bp, 20 predicted proteins | sample TergutEmb28metaG_2_FD_92546 | JGI IMG/M metagenome (GOLD analysis project Ga0123356, IMG submission 92546) | Embiratermes neotenicus P3 segment gut microbial communities from Petit-Saut dam, French Guiana - Emb289 P3 | ecosystem: Host-associated > Arthropoda: Insects > Digestive system > Gut ...
GATTCGCCGAGGCGAGTGATCAGCGCCTCGACCATGAGGCCCGCATCTCGGGGATCGTGATGGTGCCGGGTCGCCGAGACGCGCGCCGCCTCATCGGCGTGGGTGACGAAGTCCTCAACGGCGTTCAGGGTCTTGGCTCCGTAGCGAAAGCGGGTGGCTTTGCGGTTGTTCGTCACGTCAACACCTCTCCCGCCGCGCCGCCGACTTCGGTCAGCGGATTTGCCGGATCGTCTGCGAGGAGCCCCACACCGTGTCGGCGGTGAGAACGGGAAGGCCACGATCGAAGGCCATCGCCAGGCAATGGCGATCAGCAAGAGAACGGCCATCGCGGGGTTTCCACTGTGCCGCAGCAGATTCGGCGAGCTCGGCGGTCACCGGCACGATCATCAGGTCAAAGCTCAGGAGCAACAATCGCGCTGCATCCCAACTGCGATGAGCGGCGAGGATCTTTTGTGCGACTTCCGACCAGTTGGCCGCCGAGCACACCGCCCCGCCCTCCAATGCCTCCAAGACCAGCTGGCTCCCCGGCTCGCCCAGGAGAAAGGCGAGGATGGCCGATGAGTCGAGGACCATCATGTGGCGTCCTCGGCGGTCGCCGCCGCCCTACGCTCGGCCAGCAGTTCGGTGACCAGGTCCAGACCCGCAAGGTCAGCTCTCACGTGGGCAAGAAGCCGCTCCCGGGTTGCCAGGCAGATCCCCGTCTCAGTCTCGGTCACGATGAGCTGGTCACCCGCCTCGATCCCCAGCCGGTCACGAATCTCCTTGGGGATGACAAGTCTCCCCCTGTCTCCCATCGTCAGTGTCGCTGTCCCACTCACGCGTTGATAGTACCACTCCCGAGAGCAGAACCCCACTGCCGGCGAGACTCATCCACGGGTGGGATGAAGGCTGGCTTGGGGGGGAGGCTGGTTGGCTTACGGGTTGGACACGGACGGCGGCATCTGGGCCTGGGGAGACACTACGTGAGTTCCTTGCGTATGCTACTCTCCTTACATGAGCACGATGTATGCGACAGTAACCTCGAAAGGGCAAATCACTTTGCCTGCCAAGGCCCGGCGAGCACTAGGACTGCGCGCCGGACAAAAGGTTGCCATCCACGTGGGCGAGAACTCGCTGACCATCGACGCCCCCGGTGACATCGCCTCGCTAAGAGCGCTGGCACGCGAACAGGCACAACACGCCGGGACGTGGGGCACGGTACCAACAGCAGGCGACGGCTGGTCCCACAGGGCGGAGGACTATCGTGCCGACCGCTGACACCAACGTCGTCCTGCGCTGGATGCTCGATGACGTTCCCGACCTGACGGAAGCGGCAGACCGGGTACTCACCCAAATCCCGCGTTGCGTTGTGCCTGACGTGGCTCTGGTCGAGGCCGTCTACGTGCTTGAACGCGTGATGCGCCTGCCACGCTCCACCGTCGCGCAACTGGCCGAGGCACTACTCGCCGAGGCCAACGTCGACGCCGACCGTGAGACCTGGGCTGACGCCCTGGCCGCCTACCATTCGCACCCCAAACTGTCCATGGCCAACACGTTCCTTGCCGCGCAGTCACGACGATCAGGACGCGTGCCGCTGTACACCTTCGACCAGAAACTGGCCAACCAACTCCCAGTCGCCGAACTCCCCATGTAACGCCCACCGGACTGCGGTGCGGGGCTACTGGTTCCAGGTCAGGCCGATCTGGGCGCGGATCTCATCGAGCAGACCCTGGATGGCGATGGTCTCTTCTATGGGGATCAGCGGATGGGTGAGCAGGCCGTCTGTGATGGCTTGGGCGGTAGCGGCCAACTCGTACTCGTAGCCGCGCGAGGCGACTCCTGCCCACTCCCAGGTCTCCTTGGTGCCGTCGGCAAAGGAGAAATGCAGGGGGGCGGGAGACCAAAAACCGGGGACCTCACAGTAGCCCATGGTGCCGGCGACCCAGGCGGCAGCAGGGGTCTGGACCAGTATGGAGGACTGGGCAACGGCGTGAACGCCCTGGTCAGGGTAGCCGAGAATGACAGAGATGTGGCCATCAACACCGGTTGGCACCATCTCGGCGCGGGCCTGGACAGTCTGAGGGATGCCGAAGAGGTCGGCGATCCACATCAGGGGATAGATGCCCTTGTCGTAGAACGAGCCGCCGCCCAACGCCTTGGAGAAAAAGCGGTTGCTGAAGTCAGGGATGTCGCATTCTCCAAAGTCAGCGACGGCGGTGATGAGGTCTCCCAGGTCGCCGTTGGCGACGCGGCGGCGCAGCTCGATCTGGTGGGGGAGGAAGCGGGTCCACATCGCTTCGGTGATGAAAAGGCCCTTGGCTTGCGCCAGCTTTGCCAGGTCGATGGCATCGCCCTGAGTGAGTGTGAAGGGCTTTTCTACCAGGACGTTCTTGCCCGCTTCGAGGGCGAGCCGGGTGTTGGCGTGATGCTCGGAGTTGGGGGTGGCGATGTAGACGACGTCCACGTCAGGGCGGGCGACTAGCTCTTCGTAAGAGCCGCACGCGACAGGAATGTCGTACTTGTCCGCGAAGGCTTGGGCTTTTTCCTTAGATCGCGAACCGATTGCTTGGAGGATCTGGGTGGTTCCGGCGCGGGCAGACTCGGCCAGGTAGTCGGCGATCATGCCGGCGCCAAGGAAACCCCAACGCAAGGGGGGTGCTGCCGCGGGATCTGGGATGTGGGTCATAGGGTCAGCGTAGTAGGAGGTTGGTCTCCCCCATCAGCCGCAAACCCCGAAAGGACCCCCGCTACGCCCCCAGCAGCGCTGCCGGAATCACCGCGACACCATCGCTGCGTCGATAAGCGTGACGGCCCGTCGTCACCACAGCCGTGTCGACCACCCTGTCGCCCAGCGTGTGTCTCAGCCACGTCAGGTGGCGAGTGTCGCCATCGTGCACCGTAGCGGTGAGCTTGATCTCCAGGGCGATGATCGCGCCGCCTGGCCCTTCGATGATCAGGTCGATCTCGTGACGGCCGTCGCGATCACGCAGGTGGCTCACTCGCGCATCAGCCGCATCCGCGAAGGCTCGCACGCCCAGGGTGACCAGCGACTCGAAGAGCGGGCCCAGCATCGCGGTGCCGCGGATCGAGGCGCGGGAATCGCGACCGGCCATGAGGGCTGCGGCGTCCAGGCCCAGGAGGCGGGCGGCGAGCGCGGGGTCGGCGAGGTGGTGTTTTGACGCCTGGGCCAGACGCGCCAGCGGGTTGTCGTGCGGGAGCCACGCCGGGGTCGGGTCGAGAAGCCACAGGTTGGCCAGGGTGTCGCGGTAGGTGATCGTGGTGGCCTTGGTCGGCTTGTCACCCTGGTTGGGCGTGGCTGCGTCCAAGATCACCGAGTAGGTCGCCGTGGTGGACGTGGCGGCGGCGTAGGCGGCCAGCCAGGCACGCAGCGCTTCCGGACGCCTGATCGGATGGCCCGCTTCGAGGAATTCCTTGTGGACGATGGCGGAGATGTAGTTCTCGAGCGCCAGCTGGCGAAGGCGAGGCGTGGGTTCGCGGCGGATCGCGGGAAGGCCTGAGGTGACGATCTCTTCTACGTAGTCGGCGAGCACCCTCTCGGTTTCGCCTGTGATCTGCGCGTTTCCTTTGAGCATCGCGGCCAAGGAGACCGAGGGTGCCTCGAATCCGCGCTCGGGAAGGCTCATGGGGCGCAGGCGGAAGGCGACGATTCGGCCCGCTCCGGAGTGGACGTGCACGCCCCGGGGGGCCGAGCTTCCGGTCAGGAGGAAGCGGCCGGGTACTTGATGGTCGTCAACGGCGCGGCGGACTCTGTCCCACACCTCGGGCCATCTTTGCCACTCGTCGATCAGGAGCGGGGCGGGAAGGGTGTTGATGAGATCGGGGTCGGCTTGGAGGCGTTGGAGGTCTGTGGGGTCGTCGAGGGCCAGGACGGACTTGGCTCTTTGGAGGGCGGTCGCTGTCTTGCCGACGCCTCTGGGGCCGTTGAGGGAGGTCGCGCGGAGGTGAGGCTGGAACTCGTCGAGGAGGTCGTCGAGGTGGCGGCGGGTGTAGGGTCTTCTCATCAAGGTCTACTATACCATATGCGCGGGTTCTAGTATACCGTTTGCGCGGTTTGTACTGTACCTCGCGCGCGGGAGGCGCACAGCGCATCTGCTCCGAGGGCGGTTCACATCCCAACGAAGCCGACGGACGCAGGGTTTATCGGACTCCGATGAGTCGGTTGATGACGGCGATGACGGCGCTGGTGTCGTCTTCTCCCGCAAACTGGGGAGTGGTCTCCTCGAAAAAAGCCCCCCAAAATTCAAGGAAACCACTCCCCAGTTCGCCCGCCGGTCGCCGTGGCCCGCATTTCGTACTACACTGTGTGCAGTACATAAGTCAGGAGGATGATCGATGGGCGTGGACGTTCACCCTCGCGTGAGCCAGAGACACCCCGAGGTTTCGCCTGGCGACGTTGAGGTGGCGTTCGATGGGGCCCTGCGGTCCAGGGCGCGAGACACCGATCCGGTTCAGTGGGTCGGTGTTGGTCTCGACGGACGCGGGCGCCTGCTGGAGTTCGTCGCCATCGAGACCGCGCCGGGGCAGTGGCTGGTGTATCACGCGATGCCCGTCACGAAATCGGTCCTCAACGAGGTTGGACTAGGAGGGACAAGGTGACGGTAAGGTACACCGCCGTGAACGGCACCACGTTCAGCGACGACGACATCGAACGGTGGGGCGAACAAGCCGAACGCAGCTACACCGGCGCCCACCTCGGACCGTCGGTTCCAGGACGTCCGGTGAGCGTGGGGGAACAGGCCAAACCGTTCACGCTGCGTCTTGATGCCGCGCGCCGCGCCAAACTGGAGGATCGAGCCCAGGAGCAGAACACGACCGCCTCCCAGATCATGCGCGAACTGATCGACGCCATGTGACTGGTGTGGCCAGGGCGGCCATGCTGCCGGGGGGAGCTTGTCGGCGGGCTGTCATTCCGTCATCGTGCGCTTGGGGCTTTGGATGCAGGGCTGAAGCTCATCGTCACTGAGGTGGCGACCGCCGGGGAGGAGGGGATCGGGCCAGCCCTCGGGAGGCGCGGTGATGGGGTCGCTTTCGTGGCCGGGCTTGGGCGGGCCGTAGGTGATGGTGCCCTGCTCTTGGACCTCTGCGAAGTCGCGGCCGGAAAAGCCTTCGGGGACTAGGCCTTGTTGGACGAGGCAGGCGGCGATCTCCTCGTCGGTGGCTTGGCCATCGGGCTGGCGGTTGATTTGGTGTCGAAGAACAAGGCAGCAATGCTGTCGAAGAGCGGTGACACTGTCGCTGTTTTTTGTGTCTGGCCGGTGGTATGGCGCTCCCTGGCAGGGGGGGCCGTTGCCTGTCAGGGGGCTTTGGTCACAAATCCAGGTGGAGTCGCCGCCGGGCGGGATGCCGGTTTGTGTTGGAGCTGGTCAGCGGGCTGACAGAATCGAGGGTCACTGTGGCTTCTGCCGCAAAACCTGGATTTGTGACCAAAGCCCTTCCCGGCAGGCTCGCGGTGGCCCTCGCGGCGGCAACGATGATGAGGAAAACTGGGCTCCAACAGCAATGACAGCGTCCGAAGAGGGGGGCTTGTCGGCGGGCTGTCATTCCGTCATCGTGCGCTTGGGGCTTTGGATGCAGGGCTGGAGCTCATCGTCACTGAGGTGGTGACCGCCGGGGCTGCTGACGCTCAAGGATGGGTCTCACACCCCACCAACCGTATGAAACTGTATACTTGGGCGATTCATACAGATTCATACGAAACGAGACGTAGATGCTGATCAGCCCCTACAAGCCAGGAGGAACGCCGCCCTACCTCGCCGGGAGAAGCCGCGAGCTGCAGGCGATCCGCGACTTCCTGGCACCCGTGGTCGCCCACGGAGAGAAGGCCGACGCCCAGATGGTCCTCCACGGCCCCCGAGGCATCGGCAAGACATCAGTCATGGCGGCGGCAGCCAGTCAAGCCGCTGAGGACGGCTTCGTCGTCGCATGGACGTCCTGCCACCGGAAAGAGCCCTTCCTCGCCGACCTAGCTCGATCAATCGACCGGGCCCTTGAGCGCGCCGAGGTCACCGACCCACCCAGGCTTCGCGCAACCGTCGATCGAGTCGCGCTTGAGGTAGGAGTGCCCGCAGTGGCCAAACTGAGCGCCGACTTCAAGCGTGGCCACAAACCCACTCCCCCGTCGGGAGCGATCGCCGCCGTCGAAGACCTCCTGACCCAGGCCGCCGTCGCTTCCTCCGGCTCCCAAACCCACGGATCAGGCGTCGGCCTACTCATCGCCATCGACGAGCTCCACGCAGGAGCGCCTGGCGAGCTGGCCATCCTGCTCAACGCCAGCCAGAACCTCAACCGCGAGCGCGAGCACTACCCGCTGGCCATCCTGGGAGCAGGCCTGACCTCGACACTCGGCATCCTCACCTCCGCCGCGACCTTCGGCGAACGCAGCCGATGGCTGGGCCTACCAGAACTCCAGGACGAAGATCTCGCCGAGGCGATCGTCGCCCCCGCCACCGAGCTCGGCGTGAGCTGGCATCCCGACGCCGTCCGCCTTGTCTTGGCCGCCGCCCACCGCTACCCGCACTTTGTTCAGGTCATGAGTAGCGCAGTCTGGCACGCCGCAAGGCCGGACGATGGCGGCACGATCAGTCCGCACGACGCCCGCGCCGGGATTATCGTGGGACAGCAGGAAGTCGCCGACCTGTACCGAGCACGCTGGGATTCGCTGACCGCAGCCGAAAGCCGCCTCGCCGCTACCATCGCGCACCTTGGTGGGGAAGAAGCGGTTGACCGAGCGGCCATCGAAAACGCCTTCGGAGGCGACATCTCCCCCTACCGAGCACGCCTCCTAGACAAAGCCGTCATCGAAGAGGCGACTCGAGGTCAACTGTGCTTCACCCTCCCAGGCTTCGCCGACTTCGTCCTTGCCGAAGCCGACGCCACTGCGCCGAAAACGAACCACCGCGGCAACGACGGGTAGACCGACTGCGAGTTTCGTCATCGTGCATCTTGGTGTAGAACAGTGTCGTGACATCGGGTACGATGCACGCATGGCTCAGACCGTGACCACCAGGGAACTCAACCAGCAGACGTCGGCGATCTTGGCGAAGGTGCGGGAGGGCGAGGAGGTCGTCGTGACGTTCTCGGGGCGTCCTCAGGCCCGAATCATCCCCTTTGCCTCCCGCAACACGTTGGAGCGACGCCTGGCCGAGGGGCGAATCACCCCTCCCACCAGGCCCCGGCCTCCGGTGCGAAAGACCATCTCCTCGCCCATCAGCGTGGACGACCTGCTCGCCGCAGACCGCGAAGACTGGGAGCCGACGGCCTGATGGAGACCTACTACCTCGACACCTCAGCTTTCCTGCGCGGCATCATTGACACTGAGAAGGATCACGCCGCCGTCGCGGCGTTCCTTGGCGGCGAAGACCGCCGCTTCCTTAGTTCCGAGCTGCTGGCCCTGGAGGCCGCCAGGGCCAGGGTTCGCCTTTCGCGCTGCGCCACTCCCCCGCCGGACCTCGAGGCAGTCATCGAAGAAGCGTTGGAGCAGCTTTACCTGTGTCCCCTCGATGGAGAGGTTCTCGCGTCGGCGAAAGCCATTCCCCAGGTCGTCAGGTCACTCGACGCCCTCCACATCGCCACCGCCGAGGTCTACGCGGACTCAATTGACGCTGTGCTCACCTGCGACGGCAAGGTGGCCACGGTTCTTAAGGAGCGAGGAGTGCCGGTGGTTGAACTCGGCGTGGCGCGGTAGCACCAACAGCCCCGCCACCGCTGCCAACCCTTCAGCCGCAAACTGCGGAGCGGTCTCCTTGAAATTACCCCTCCTTAATTCAAGGAAACCACTCCCCAGTTCGCCTCGCTGAGGGCCGGGGAATCGTGTGGGAGACTGAGGCCTGTGGCACCCCGAATCCTGCGGCTGGAGCGACCGGGCACCCGCAGGCTCACTGCCGTTCCCGTCATCGTGCTCATGCTGGGGACGGCTACCGGCTGCGGGGGGGCCGCGCCCACCTTGCCGCCGGCGGACCAGGCGCGCACGGTCGCCGACGCGTACGCCGAGGCCTTGGGGAGTGGAGACTTCTCCGAGGTGCCACTGACTGCGCTGGGCCCGACTGACGCCGCCACTGTGTGGACAGCGATGACGCAGGACGTCCTTGGGATGGCCCCGTCTGCGGAGGTTGAGAGCGTTTCCGTGGCCCGCGCGGCTGACGGCACCCCGACCCATGGCAAGGCCTCGCTCACGGTGACGTGGGCTGGACGGGGGTTGAGCTGGTCTTATGCCACCGACTTGTCGCTGATCGCTGGGTCGGGCGACCGGTGGCTCGCGGTCTGGTCGCCCGCCACACTCCATCCCAGCTTGCACGATGGCGACACTCTCGCCGATGAGCGCACGCGTCCGACCCGGGGGCGCATCCTCGGCGCGGGCGGCGAGGGGATCGTGATTCCGCGCCCCATCACGCTCATCGGGGTGGACAAGGCGGCGGTGCCCGAGGGCGTGGACGCCGAGGAGGTGGCTCGAGCGCTTGCGGCAGGCCTGCGGATCGACCCGGATGAGTTCGCGGCGAAGACCGCCGCTGCCGGATCGCGCGCCTTCGTCGAAGGCCGGGCCGTTTGGGAAGAGGACGTCCCGAACTACGCGCTTCCTCCCGAATACGTGGGCCACGGAGTGTCGACCCGTGTCGCGACCCGGCCGCTGCCCCCTGCCAAGTTCTTTGCCCGGCCCCTGCTGGGTGAGGCGGGCGAGGCGGGGGTCGAGGCCGCAGAGGCGACAGGAGGCGAGATCGAGGCGGGTGACATCGTCGGCCTGTCCGGCTTGCAGCACCAGTACGACGCGCGCCTGCGCGGCATGCCCGGCGAGGTGATTCAGCGCATTCCCGCAGACCCCGCGGCCAAGCCCGAGGTGCTCTTCGAGTCCCCAGCAGAAGACGGCCGCGACGTGGTGACCACGCTAGACATCGCGGTGCAGGAGGCCGCCGAGGCCGCCCTCGTCGGTGTCGACTCTCCCTCCGGCCTCGTCGCGATCCGCCCGTCCACCGGGGAGGTCCTGGCCGTCGCGAGCGGCTTCGGCTCGTTAGGGGTTTCCACCGCGACAGCCGCGGAAGCCGCGCCCGGAGCAGTGTTCCTGGTGGTCAGCGCCTTGGCCTTGCTCCGGACGGGGATGGACCTCGACGGGTCGGTGGAGTGTCCGCCATCGTTCGCGGTTGACGGGGTGGACTTCGCCGCGACGGGACCCTCACGACTCACCTTGGCTGAGGCCGTCGCGTTCGGCTGCGAGACCGCCTTCGCGGCCTCCGGGGCCTTGGTCGGTGAGGACGACCTCACCGAAGCCGCCACCACCATTGGTTTCGGGCGCACGATGGCGGCCGGCATCGATGTCTTCCCCGGCGCCTTGGGGGGTGGGCTGGGTGCGGGAGAACACGCGTTGGCGCTGGTCGGAAGAGGCCCGGTGAGGGCATCTCCCTTTGCCATGGCCTCTGTCGCGGCTTCGATCGCGGCAGGGGGCCAGGTCTCTGCTGTGTTGGTGACCGAGCCACAACCCTCGGGCTCGGCCTCCGCCTCGGAAGGGCCGCCGCTCCAGATGAACGAGGCCCTCCAGCTAGACGCCATGATGCGCCTCTCGGTCACCGACGGCCCGGCCCGTGTCCTCTCCCCCGCTTCCGACGAGGTCGCCGCCCTCATCTCAACCACCTCCGACGGCGCCTGGATCCTCGCCACCGTCGGCGACCTGGCCCTCTGCGCCTACGCCGAGGACCCCAAGGACAGCGGTCCCCTGACTCAAGCCCTCCTCACCTTCCTAGCCACCGCGGCCCCCGAAGCCCGCTGACTCGAGGCGGTCACAGGTGGCTGGTCAGGCTTAGGCACCGAGGGGCCTAAAGAGGCCCGGCGCGACGAGTCCTACGGGCCCAGGCAGTCCAGCGGGACCAGGTGAACGCCATCGTCCCTGGTATGGGCAGCACCTCCGGTCGCGGTGAGGATCAGCAGGAAGGCGGGGTCGGGGATTTGCCCGGCGAGTTTCGACTTCAGGCGCAGGAGGTTGCGGGCGGCTTCGTCGGCGCGCGACCCGCTCATCTTGACCTCGACCGCTCCCCAGGTGCCATCGCGGGTGGTGACGATCGCATCGGCCTCCAAACCTGCGTTGTCGTGGTAGTGAAAGACTTCGCCCCCGGCGGCCTGGGCGTAGACGCGCAGGTCACGGACGCACAGCGACTCGAAGAGGAACCCGGCGGTATTGGGATCGGCCTCCACCATGGCGGGGGAAGCCCCGAGGGCAGCGACCGCCAGGGATGGGTCAACAAAGTGGCGTTTCGGCGCGGCATAGAGCTGGGACTTCGAGCGGATCTCGTGTCGCCAAGATGGCAGATCCTCGGTGACGAAGATGCGGTCCAGTGCCGTGAGATAGGCGCGCACGGCATCCGGCGAGACTGTGTCGATGGGGCCGCTTTGTGCGCTGGCATCGGCGTGGATAGTGGTGACCGAGGCGAGCGTTGCCGTATTGCGTGCCAGGGAGCGCAGGACGTGATCGACCTTGCGGGGGTTGCGCCTGACACCGTCGGCTCGGGAGATGTCAGATTCGGCAACCGCTCTGAGGTACTGGCCGGGCAGGTCGAGGGCGCTTTCCTCCGGTTCGCCCAGCGATCCCGGCCATCCGCCGCGACAAATGAGCCGGACGGCTTGCCGATAGGTGAGGTGGGCCGCAGCCGGCTCGAGCGGCCCTCCCGCCAGCAGATGGGCCAGTGAAACCGCGCCGGTCGACTTTCCCATCTCATACAGGGACATCGGTCTCATGTGCAAGCGGGCGAAGCGTCCTGCGCCCGAGTGCCGCATCGCGTCAAACGGCGGAACCGCTGAGCCAGTGAAGATGAATTGGCCCTTTTCTCCGGCGTCATCAATGAGGCGGCGGGCGGCGTTCCAGACTTGCGGCGCATCCTGCCACTCGTCCACCAGGCGAGGTCGGGCGCCCTCGAGAACGTCCCTGGGGGCCACTTCTGCCCGTTTTCGCGAGTCTTCGTCGTCCAGGTGGATGGCAGAAGCAGCGTGGTGAAGGCCCGTCCACGTCTTGCCGCACCACTTCGCGCCGTCGATGACAACGCATCCAAAGCCACGTAGGTAGCGTTGCACCCAAGCGTCGATCACTCGGGGTCGGTACCCACCGGGGACGGGAGTCTCCATGGCCGCTACCGTACCACATTAGTGCAGGTAATGGGGGCCAACCCGCGGATACTATCGTTTCCAACCCGCGAATACTATCGTCGCCAACCCGCGAATCTTATCCTCCGCGTCGGTGAGGGTGTCCCCCGCCGACGCTCTGCGGGCATGGGGACGTTGGCTCGCGCGCTGCTTTTGGTTTTCGCGCGCGAGACGACGTTCCCATGTCCGCAGCCCTCCCGCAGACAGGGTCCCCCGCCGACGCTCTGCGGGCAGGGGGCCGTTGGCTCGTGCGCTGCTTTTGGTTTTCGCGCGCGAGACGACGTTCCCATGTCCACAGCCCTCCCGCAGACAGGGTGCCCCGCCGAGGCGGCGCCGGGCTAGACCGGATAGGTAGGTGGCGAGGAGGGAGCTTGGCCTACGGTTGCGTCGGGAGAGAAGGGGACTCCGGACTTGGAGCCGGCGCGGGTGGCGTCGGTGGTGGCGGCATCTACAGCACCTTGGGCTTGGCGCAGGGCTGCCGAGGCGTCGGGGAGAGCGATCTCGTCGAAGGCCGGAGGGGCTTGCGCTGCGAACGCGGCGGAGGCGCCGTCATCGTGCGACTTGGGAGCCAGGGAACCACCGAAGGCTTGGGACATGCCTTCGAGAGCGGCGGTGAGTTCGGCGGGGACAATCCAGAGCTTGTTGGCCGGGCCCTGGGCGATCTGCGGGAGCATCTGGAGGTACTGGTAGGCCAGCAGCTTGGGGTCGGCGTCGCCGCGGTGGATCGCCTCGAAGACCTGGAGGATCGCGCGGGACTGGCCCTGGGCGCGCAGGATCGCGGACTGGGCCTCGCCCTCGGCGCGCAGGATCGCGGCTTGCTTCTCACCCTCGGCGGTGAGGATCTGGGACTGCTTGATGCCCTCGGCAGTGAGGATGGCGGCGCGGCGGTCACGCTCGGCGCGCATCTGCTTTTCCATCGAGTCTTGGACCGAGCTGGGCGGGTCGATCGCTTTGAGCTCGACCCGGTTGACGCGGATGCCCCAGCGGCCGGTCGCCTCGTCCAGGACGCCGCGGAGCTGGCCGTTGATCTGGTCGCGGGAGGTCAGGGTCTGCTCGAGATCCATCGAGCCGATGACGTTGCGCAAGGTCGTGACGGTCAGCTGCTCGATGCCTTGGATGTAGTTGGCGATCTCGTAGACCGCGGACTTGGGGTTGGTGACCTGGAAGTAGATGACCGTGTCGATCGAGACGACGAGGTTGTCGGAGGTGATCACCGGTTGCGGCGGGAAGGACACGACCTGTTCGCGCAGGTCAACCCGCGCGCGCACCCGGTCAATGAAGGGGACAAGCAGGTGGAGGCCCGCGTCCAGCGTTCGCGAATAGCGACCCAGGCGCTCTACGAGCATGGCGACGGCCTGCGGGACAATCCGAATGGACCGCGCCACCACGGAGATGACAAAGATCGCGAGGATGATCAGGACGGCGATCAGGACAATGGTTCCGGTGTCGTCGGAGCCGGGGAATGCGGCGAGCATGAGGGTCGACCTCTCGTTAGTCGTGGGCTAGTGCTGCTCGGGAGCTGCGGCGACGATGGCGGTCGCTCCCTCGATCATAGTGACAACGACCGCCTGGGCGGTCTCGATGGGTGGGGCGCCGGGGGCGGTCCTGGCGGTCCACACCTCGCCGACAAGCTTGATGCGACCCGCCTCGGAGGTGACGGGAGTCAAGGACTCGCCCGCCTGCCCGACCAGGGCCTGGGCACCGGTTACCGGTTCTCCCTCGCCACGAGCATGCAGACGCGCCAGGGCCCATGGCCGTAGGAGCGCGATCATGAGAATCGCGGCGACGCAAGCCACGAGGATCTGCGCCCACCAGGGAACACCCAGCAGCGATGCGATGCAGCCCGTGAGAGCCCCTCCGGCGAGCATGAGGAGAGTCAGGTCCAGAGTCAGCAGTTCGACGAGGCCGAAAGCGACGGCCAAACCGATCCAGATCAGCCAAATCATCGTGAGGGTCCCTTCTGAGGGCCTGCCGCGCGTGCGGTCCAACGCCCCCGATCTTCGGTGATGTCCAAGGCTATACCAAAGGCAGTGGAGAGATGGATGGGGGTGGCGATCGCCCTGATCGGGCCGGCTGCGGTGAATCGCCCCTCACGCAGGAGTCCCATGTGGGTGAAGCCGGCGGGAATCTCCTCGACGTGGTGGGTCACCAACACCATGACGGGCGATGACGGCGCATCAGCAAGAGCGGTCAGTGCGGCTAGGAGGTCCTCCCGTCCCGCTAGGTCGAGTCCGGCGGAGGGTTCGTCGAGAAGGAGGACCTCGGGGTTGCTCATGAGGGCTCGGGCGATTTGGACTCGCTTGCGTTCCCCTTCGGAGAGGGTGCCGAAGGAGCGCCGGGCTAGGTCACCAACGTTGAAGAGGTCGAGGAGGGCTTGGGCTCGGTCGAGGTCCTCGCAGGAGTAGACCTCTCGCCATCGTCCTGTCACGGCGTGGACTGCGGTGACCACCGCGTCGAGAGCGGTCTCGCCGTGGGGGATGCGGTCTGTGAGGGCGTCGGAGGCCAGGCCGATCCGGGGTCGTAGGGAGAAGACATCGACACGGCCCAGCTTGTGGCCAAGGATGTGTGCCGTGCCTGAGGTGGGATGCAGGCGTGCCCCGGCGACCTGCATAAGCGTGGTCTTGCCGGCGCCGTTCGGGCCGAGAACCACCCAGTGTTCGCCTTTGAAGACCTGCCAGGTGATCGAGTCGAGGAGCATCTTGGTCCCGCGGCGGACCGATACCTCCTCAAAGCGAAAAACCTCGTTCACAGGCAGGTACTTTACCTTTCGCTTGAGGGTGGCGGGTGGTGGTAGGCAGGCACCTGGGGACGGTTCCCGCCGACGCGGCGGGGCGCCGCGCTAGTGGCGAGCTGCAAGAACACTGCGGTAGACCGCCATCGTGCGCTGGGCTATGGCACGCCAGGTGAAGTGCTCCTCGACGCGGGCTCGGGAAGCCGCGCCAAAGGCCGCGATGCGGTCGGGGTCTGACAGGGCGTCGTTGAAGGTGCGGGCCATGTCGGCGGCGAAGGCGTCGGGGTCGAGCGGGGCACCGGTGCCGTCGTTGGCCTGGTCGACCTCGATGAGCCAGCCGGTGACGCCATCTTGGACCACCTCGGGGATGCCACCGGTGGCTGTGGCTACCACGGGGATGCCGCAGGCCATGGCTTCGAGGTTGACAATGCCGAGCGGCTCGTAGACCGAGGGGCAGGCGAAGACGGTCGCGGAGGAGACGATCGCCTGGACCTCGTCATGCGGGAGCATCTCGGAGATGAGGACAACCCCGGAGCGGCTCGCACGCAGGGTGTCGACGAGGCCGGCGATTTCGCGGGCGATCTCGGGGGTGTCGGGAGCACCGGCGCACAGGACAATCTGGACGTCCTCGGGCAGCTCGCGGGCGGCGCGCAGGAAGTGGGGCAGGCCCTTTTGCCTTGTTTGGCGGCCAACGAACACGACCGACCGACGCGCGGGGTCAATCCCCCGCGAGCGGAGAACCGGCTCGAAGGCCGCAGCAGACATAGGAAACCAGGAGTCGAGGTCAATCCCGTTGTGGACCACGACCACCTTGTCCGGCGCGATGTCCGGGTAGCAGCGCAGGATGTCGCGGCGCATGCCGGCCGAGACGGCGATGATGCGGTCGGCGTGATGGTAGGCCTCGGACTCTGCCCAGCTGGACAGGGCGTAGCCTCCGCCGAGCTGCTCAGCTTTCCACGGGCGCATGGGCTCGAGCGAGTGGGCGGAGATGATGTGCGGGACTCCCCACAGGAGTTGGGCCCAGCGACCGGCCATGTTGGCGTACCACGTGTGGGAATGGACAAGGTCCGCGCCTTGGGCATGTCCGGCGAGTGCGAGGTCGGCGGCGAGGACCGCCAGCGCGGGATTGCCCAGGGCGGCTGCATCGGGTTCTTTGACGCCGATCACACCGTGCTCATCGCGCGGACCATCGAAGCAACCGACCCTCACCTGCATTAACTCTCGCAGCACCTTGGCGAGTTCGGCGACGTGGACTCCCGCGCCTCCGTACACGTGGGGAGGGTATTCGCGCGTGAATAGCTGGACGATCAGGTTCTGGTCCATAGTCCCCAGGCTACCGGTCCTTTCTACCTGGTGGGTGACGAAGGGTTTTGTCTCCCGCAGACGGCCGGCGCCCACTAGGCTGACTTTCATGGTTGCTCCTCGCGTCCTGGCCATCGTGCTCGCCGGAGGGGAAGGCAAGCGCCTGATGCCGCTGACCCGTGACCGGGCCAAGCCGGCCGTTCCCTTTGGTGGCGTCTATCGGCTCATCGACTTTCCCTTATCCAACCTGGTCAACTCCGGATATCTGCGGATCGTAGTGCTCACGCAGTACAAGTCGCATTCGCTGGACCGTCACATCGCCACCGATTGGCGGCTGTCTGGTCTGCTGGGCGACTACGTGGCACCGGTGCCTGCGCAACAGCGGCGCGGCAAGAACTGGTTCCTCGGCTCTGCCGACGCCATCTACCAGTCGCTCAACCTCATTGACGACGAGCGGCCGGACATTGTCGTGGTCGTGGGCGCTGACCACGTCTATCGGATGGACTTCCACCAGATGGTCGAGGCTCACATCGCCTCCGGGGCCGGGCTCACCGTCGCCGGAATCCGCCAGCCCATCGAGATGGCCGACCAGTTCGGGGTCATCGAAGCCTCCGAATCCGGCTCGGGCCGGATCGACGCCTTCCGCGAGAAGCCCAGCGACGCTCGGGGTCTGCCGGACTCCCCCGACGAGGTCCTCGCCTCGATGGGCAACTACGTCTTCGATGCCCGCGCTCTTGTCGAGGCCGTTAGAGCTGATGCCGACCGGCGGGATTCCCGTCATGACATGGGCGGCGACATTGTCCCGGCCTTTGTCTCGCGGGGCGAGGCGGGGTACTACGACTTCCGCGACAACACGATCGCCGGCTCCACCGAGCGGGATCGCGACTACTGGAAAGACGTGGGGACGCTCGACGTCTACTACGAGGCCAACATGGACCTCATCGCGATTCACCCTGTCTTCAACCTCTACAACTATCACTGGCCGCTCCACACCTCGAACGCGAGCCTGCCGCCCGCGAAGTTCATCCACTCCGGGCCGGGTCGGTTGGGACACGCCTCGGATTCGTTTGTCTCCCCGGGGGTCATTGTCTCTGGGGCGAATGTCTCGCGGTCAGTGCTGTCCCCGGGGGTGTTCCTCCACTCGTGGGCCTCGATCTCGGACTCAGTGCTCATGGACTCGGTTCATGTGGGGCGCCACGCGCAGGTCCACCGGTCGATCCTCGACAAGAACGTCTCCGTTGAGCCGAACGCTCAGGTGGGGCTCAATCATGAACATGACCTCGCTCGCGGCTTCATCGTGACGGAGGGCGGTGTCACGGTGGTGCCCAAGGGGGTACTGATCAAGGCGTCGGCCTGACGCCGAGGCCTCGGAGGGGGTCGGTTAGACTCGGGGCCATGCCCGAGTTTCGCCCGTTTGCTGCCTTGCGCTTCGCGCCGGGCTTTGATCTGGGGCAGGTGCTCGCCCCTCCCTATGACGTGCTGTCCCGCGATGATGTCGCGCACTACCACGCCCTTGATCCCCACAACATCACGCATATCGACGTCCCTGAGGACTACGGCCACGCCGCGACCCTCCTCAAGGCCTGGACGCAGGAGGGGACCCTACACCTAGACCCCAAGGACACGTTCACGATCTACCGGATGAGCTTCACCGATGCCGCCGGAGCCTCCCGGGAGATCACCGGCGTGCTGGGCGGGCTTTCCGTCGACGACCCGCCAGGGTTGAGGTCCAAACAGAGCCCAACGACCGTCCTCCCCCACGAGAGAACCACCCCCAAGGCCTCGACCGACCGCCTGGAGTTGATGCGAGCAACCGCTGCAAACACCTCCCCCATCTGGGGGTTGTCCCTAGCCAAGGGCCTAACCCAGGCCCTCAAGGAACCAGGAGAACCCCTAGGAAGACTCACCAAAGACGGAACCACCCACAGCGTCGAGGTCATCGCCGACCCCGAGAGAATCCAGGCGATCCGGGCCATCATCAGCTCCGATGACGTCCTAATCGCCGATGGCCACCACCGATACGGTGTCTCAAGGATCTATCGCGATGAGGTGCGGGCCGCCATCGGCCGCCAAGACACGCAAGCGGAGCAGACGCTCGCCTTTGTCAACGAACTGGTCGAGGACCAACTCTCCATCGAAGCCATCCACCGCCTCTACGCAGGGGTGCCGCGCGACGCCCTGCGCCACGCGCTCGCCCAACGCTTCACGCTCACTCCCACCTCCCTGACCTCCACCACCCTGACGGACATGGTGGAACGGGGACGGCTCGCGGTGCTGTGGCCCGGGGGGGGCGTCGATTGGCTCGCTCCCAAGCCCGGCGCCTTCGATGGCGTGCGCAACCTTGACGGGACGCTCCTGGAGACAACCCTCGCGAACCTCGACGCCGAGGTCACCTACCAGCATGGCGTGTCCCACCTGCGTGAACGCGTCGCAAGCGGGGACTACACCGCCGGGATCCTCATCCGACCCACCTCGATTGACGAGATTCGACGCACGGCGCGCGAGGGGCTCCTCATGCCCCCCAAGTCCACCTTCTTCACGCCCAAGCTCCTGACCGGCTGGGTGCTGCGCCCGACCGAGCCGCTCACCTAGACAAGAAAAGACCCCGCGGCCGTGAGCCCCAGGAATGGCCCACGACCGCAGGGTCAATGACGTCAGCTGACGGTGACGCTGATCTTCTTGGTCCCCTTGCCCGCCTTGACCGTGATCACGGCCTTGCCGGGGGCCTTCGCCTCAATGCGGCCAGCTGCGTCGACGCTCGCGACCGCCGGTGCTGTGGACTTGTAGGTCACCTTGACCCCGACTGCCGACTTCGGAGCGTAGGACACCTTCGCATCGGAGACATCCCCGACCTTCATGGCAGAGGCGACTCCCTTGACGGTGACCTTCGGCACCTTCGAGACCACGACCTTCTTGGCAAGGACCCGGACTTGGATCGATGCCTTGACGCCGTTGGGGGCCGTGACGGTGACGACCGTCTTGCCTGGCAGTTTCGCCGTGATGACACCCGAGTTCGAGACGGTAGCGACCTTGGGCTTCGAGGACTTCCACTTTCCCTTGCCCCGCAGGCCTTCGCCGTTGTAGGTGAAGGCAGTCACCTTCATCTTCTTGGACTTGAGCAGCGTCACGTTCGACTGTCCGGCCTTGACCTTGACGACGATCTTGGCGTTCGGATCCAGGTTCGGGCCGCTGGGCCCACCCGCGCGGACAAGCTTGGTGATTGCGATCGCCAACGCAGATGCCGCCTCGTCAATCTCGGACGATGACGCAGCTGGGTTCGCGATGAGCGCTGCGGCCGCGTTCTTGGCCGCCACGACAGCCGCCCAGCTCGCCGGCGTGTAGTCGCCCGCGACCAGGACTCCGGCCGCCCCCACAAGCGCGTCCAGCTTGGCCTTCCCCGATGACGCGGACGATGACGCAAGCGCGCCCATCGCTGTCACCAGCGAGGCCGCTGCGGCGTCGACTTGTCCTTGGGTTGCCGCTGCATCGGTCAGGACCGCCTTGGCCGCCGCGAGGGCGGTTGCGAACGGTCCCCAGGTTGCCGGCGTGTAGTCACCAGCCCCGAGGCCCCCCGCCGCCTGGACAAGAGCCGCCAGGGTCGAGCTGTCGACCGCCCGTATCAAGCCACGGATCGCGTCAGCCAGGACATTCTCAGCGTTTGTCACGGCCTCCTGGGATGGGCTGGGGCTTCCCACGAGGACCTGGGCCGCGGTCAGGGCGTTTTGCAGGGTCTGCCAGGTCGCGGCGGTGTAGTCCGCGGAGTCGAACTGGTCGGCCGCGTCAATGAGCGCAATGAGTAGCGCCTTGCTCACGACCGGCGCGACGCCGACCAACCCCCGGATGGCAGCAAGGAGAGCATCAGCAGCCTCGTCAACCCGCGCCTGGGTGGCATCGGGATCCGCGAGCATTCGCTGACCATCAATGAGGGCGCCTACGAGAATCCCCCATGAGATCGCGGTGTACTCGGTGGCCACCATCTGCTCGGCGGTGGACACCAACGCTGAGAGGAGCACGAAGTAGGTGGCGCGGCGCTCCAGGCCGGCGACCGAGGCTCGCAGCATGTCCAGGGCGCCATCGGGGTCGCTGGTGGCGAGGGCAAGCGCCTCACCGATCGTGACTCCGAGCGCCGACCAGCTGGAGGCTGTGTAGTCCGCCTCGTCGTAGTTGTTCGGGTCAAGGATGCAGGTCACCGCATCGTCGACATCACTGAACGAGGCCGAGGCGACTGAGAGGAGATCGTCACACGCCGGCCCGGCGGCCATGGCGGAGGTCGGAACGGCTGTGATGGCCAGACCTGCCGCCAGGGCGCATCCAACCCATGCCTTGACGTGTCGAGTGGAATTCTTTTGCATGGGGTCACCAGCCTTTCGTCTTGCTGAGGAGTTCGTCCTTCGGGGCCAAATGGCGGGGCGACCAGATCGATTCAGATATGACAGCGGAGCATGTGTTCGGAGGGTCGACCAAAGGTCTTCCAACGTGTCCCCACACCATAGGCGTCCCCCCGACCGCGGGGGGTTTTTCTATGGCTAAAGACCGCTCGGTGAGACGGCGACTAAAACCGGGGGCTCCGTAGCGTGAAGGTCTCGCAAAGCCCCCTGGTCGGCACAGCAAAGGGCGGCTGCTACCGGTGGTGTTCCGGTTGCAGCCGCCCGATTCGCGTTAGCGGATCTTCTTGGTTGCCTTCGAGGCCTTGGCTGCCGTGGTGAAGCCAGCCTTCTTCGCTGTCACTACCACCGTCAGCTTCTTACCCTTGTCAGCCTTGCGGGCCTTGTACACCGACTTGGTGGCCTTGGCCACCTTGACGCCGTCGCGATACCACTGATACGACAGCTTCGCCGATGGCGACCACGACCCGGCCTTGACCCACAGGAGGGCTCCGACCTTCGCCTTGCCCTTGATCTTCGGCGCTGGTGCCTTGACGAACGCCTTGACCGACGCAGCCTTGGCGGTCAAGACCGCCTTTGTGGTTGCAGCAGGATCAAGCGCCAAGGAAGCCAAGGCCGCCGTGGACAGCAGGGCCACCGACGAGCCATCAGCAGCCTTGAGGCGTGCCAGGGCGATCTTCGCCAACAAGGCGGTCTGAGCAGCAGACACCTCGCTGGCCGTCGCATCGTGATCGTTGTAGACCGCCTTGGCGGCCGTCAGCGCATCACCAAGTCCGGCAAGGGACGACGCCACATAGGCATCGGCACTGGCCATGATGGTGTCCCCGACATCAATCGCCGACTTCAGTCCGGCCTTCGCCGCGCGGAGAACCAGCGCCTGCAATGCCCCAGCCAGGGCATCGAAGGCGTCATCGACCTGGTAGACCGACGCCTCGGGATCGTTGTCAACGGCGATGCCCGCCGCCAAAGCGGCTGCCACAGGCGCCCAGGACGCCGGCGTGAAGGAATCGGACTTCAGGGTCTGCGCCACCGAGATCAAGGCGCGGAGCCCAGTCTTGTCACCCTTGGGAGTGGCCTTGGCCACCGCCAGTGCCAGCGCGATCTCCTCAGCCGTCACCTGAGCCTGAGTGGCAGGAGACGCGAGGACAGCCTTCGCTGAGGCAACCGCTTCTGCTAGCCCAACGAGTGACGCCGCCACATAGGCCGGCGCATTGGCCAGGATCTGCTCAGCCTGAGCAATCAACGCCTCCAAGAGGTCGGTGTTGATGGCCTCCTCCAGCGCATCGGCGGTCGCCGGGATCGCCACGAGCGCCCACTCCACGGGATCGCGCTCCGGCGGAACGGTTGCCAGGGCTGCGCGACCAGCTGCCATCGCCGCGGCGAAGGGAGCGAAGGACTCAGGCGTGTACCTCGCCTGGGCGGCCTCGAAGAGCGAGTAGACGGCAATCATCTGACGCAGACGCTCGACATCCACCGGATCTGCCGGAAGGCCGAAGGTCCGGGGCGTGATGTTGAACCCGTCGAGCCCAACCCTCATCTCCGTGCCTTGGAGGCCGGCGACCAGGTACTTCACGTGGAGAGTGCGGGACTCGCCCGGCATCAGCGTGATGTAGTTGTCGTCAGCGATGAACGGCAGGATCTGCTCGCCGTTCTCATCCTTGCCATTGATGTGGGCTTGGAGGGCCGGGAGGGTTCCGTGGTTCGTCAGGGTCACATCGAGGCCAGCCCAACCGGGCTCCGGCGATGCGGTCTCCACGACATGAGCAATGACCGAAACAGGAGCCACCGGGGCGGCGTCGGTTCCCTTGAGGGTCGTACGGATCGCCTGGTAGTTCGCCCACGGGCTCGGGGAGTTGGTGCCACGGGAAGTCCGGCTTCCTGCGGGCCACACGGCCTTGACGTCCGGGTTGTCCCAGTAGAAGTTCGTGCTCAGCACCGTGCCAGCCGTGTTGACCACCGAGGTGCGGACAAACCGCGTGCCCGAGTAGCCAGCGATGACCGGCATCTCGAGGAGCGGTGGGCCGACCCGCCGGTAGATGAGCTGACCAACCGCGATACCACCCTTGGCGATGTCCTCAGCGAGCGTGAACTCCGAGGAGCGGCCTCCGGCCTTAAGCGAGGTGACGACCGACGACTCGCCGATCTTTGTCCCCGTGAGGCTGAAGACCTCGGCCTTGACGGTGACGTTCGTCAGAGCATCCTTTGTCTCGTTGGACAAGAAGATGGTCTGGTCGCGCAGGTCGAGGATCGCGTTGATCGGCTTGTTTCCGGCCTTCTCGCCGTAGAACCCGCCGTTAAGGTCGTACCAGAAGTCGTAGGTCTGCCATGCCATCGAGGGCCAGGCGGACTGGCTCATCCACTGCATGAGGCCCGGCGTGTCGTTGACATAGACCGACTCATACAGCGCCCGGTGCATGTCGTAGTTCAGCAGCTGCACCGTCGAGATGAAGTCCGCGAACCCATGAGCCTGGTAGCCCGGGTCATAGGTGTTCGTGATGTGGTCGAGCAAACGCGCAGCCTCCGTGGCTCCACCGGTCGTGAAGTCGTGGATACCCCAGACGTTGACGCCAGGAGTCGCGGTGACGGGCGGCCACGGAATGCTGTCGCCCAGCATCCGCTTCATCGACTCCATCGTCGGGACATTGAGCATGCCCCGCTCGGTCGACAGGTTCTTCGCACCGTTGCCGTTCGAGTTGTAGCCCGAGGCGGCCGGCGTGTTGTCGAAGTACCACACCGCGTCGCGGACGCCGTAGGGGCCGTGTCCGTCAAGACCCTCGCGCGGATGCGCCGAGTTCGCGATGTAGGTGTGGGTGGGATCCACCGTGCCCGTGCCCGTCGCGGTCATCCCACGCAGGAACGCCTCAAGCGTGTTTGACGGGTTGCCCTCATTGCGTCCGCAGTAGAACGTGAGAGCCGCGTGATGGCGGACCTTCTTGACCTTCGCGAGGGCGCTGGCAGCAAACATGACCTCGTCATGGGCATTGGGCCCGTCCGAGGGGTTGGCCAACCAGAAGTCGTCCATGATCATGATGCCGTACTTGTCCGCCGCCTCGTAGAAGCCCGGATGCCCGGTCATGCCGACCCAGTTGCGGATGATGTTGAGGTTGGCTTCCTTGTGGAGGCGCATCTTCAGATCGAAGTCCTCGGCCGTGTTCGCCATGTTCCGATCCGACAGACCCCAGTTACCACCACGGCCGATGACGCGAGTGCCGTTGGCGTAGATGTTCATCCCCGCGTGGGGGTTGCGTGCCGCGGTCGCGTCGTAGGCGTTGAGTTCGGGCTGCGAGCGCCACTCGAACTCAAAGACCCGGATGCCATGCTTGTACTCCTCGGTGTCCGAGAGGATGAAGGGGCCAAACAGGGTCGCGGCCTCATGGACAGAGACGGACACGTCATAGAGCGGCTGATCGCCGTAGCCGGCTGGCCACCAGATGTCCGGATTGGTGATCGTCACCGTCGGAAGGTCGTACTCCACGGTCGACTTCGGCGGAATCGTGAAGATCATCGGGTTCGCCACGGCGGTCCCCGACGGGTTTATCGTCGCGGTCACCAAGGCGTATCTCACCTGGTCTGTCGCGTTGGTCAAGTCACCCTTGAGCGTGACGTCGGCCTTCGAGAAGTCCTTGGTCACCGTATCCAGGGCGTTGACGCCCCAGGAGTTCTCGATGCGAACATTGCCCGAGTAGGTGAGGAAGACATCCTCGTAGATGCCGACGTTGCGTCCGCGGATCGTCGGCAACCAGTCCCAGCCCACCGAGGCGTGGACGGTCGGGTTGTCTCCTCCGAGCCACCCTCCGTTGCCGCCGGCACTTGCCAGCGTCTGCACCGTGGGAGCACCGGGATAGTCGACCTTCTTGATTAGGACAGCCAGGTAGTTCGCTCCGCCATAGTTCGCAAAGGCAGTGATGTCGAGCTTGTTGGAGGTGTACGCACCGTTGAGGTCATACTCACCGTCGACGACTGACCCAGCAGCATTACCGAGCCGGTGGCCGTTGAGGTAGACGTTCGCCTTCCAGTTGATGGCCTGGAAGTTCAACCACGTCCGCTTGCCCTGCTGGGAGGCCGGAATCGTGAAGTTGTTGGTGTACCACCAGTCCGACTGGGTGAAGTAGGAATCCGAGACCTGCATCTGCCAGTCGGAGAAGTCCGGATCGACTATGGCGCCCGCATCGATGTAGGAGGTGATGACCGTTCCCGGAACGGTTGCCGGAATCCAGTTCCCAGCAACACTCGCTCCTGCGGCGGTCGAGAGGGCTTCACCCGTCGTGTTCATCTGATAGGCGCGAGCAACCTTCCAGTTGCCGCCCGTCAGGTACTGAGTGCCATCAGCCTCGGGTGCGGGCGCTGGAGGAAGGGAGATATCGAGGTCGTTGACACCCCAGACCTCAAGCTCCTGGAGCCGATAGTCAGCCCCCACCCGGTTGTCTAGGGTGACTCGGACGTACCGCTTGCCAACCTGAGGTGTCGAGAACACGACGGTGTGTGACCAGCCGGTAGCGCCGGTGACGGTCGCCGCGTTGGCCCAAGTCTCGC
>Ga0123356_10001704_pt1 | contig 24060 bp, 17 predicted proteins | sample TergutEmb28metaG_2_FD_92546 | JGI IMG/M metagenome (GOLD analysis project Ga0123356, IMG submission 92546) | Embiratermes neotenicus P3 segment gut microbial communities from Petit-Saut dam, French Guiana - Emb289 P3 | ecosystem: Host-associated > Arthropoda: Insects > Digestive system > Gut ...
CTTCCCAAAGAGAAGGAAGAAAAAATACATCCATAACTTGAAAGATTTTTGAAACCTCGTTTGTCGTGCCATAGAAAATTACACTATCTTCCAGCTTTCGTTCTTTTACTTCTTGGCGAATTTCATCCTCCAATTCTCCGCCACCAACCAACAGTAAAACTGTGTTGTTATCTTTATTATAGATTTTGTTAAACACTTTAAGCATAAACTTATGGTTTTTCACGACGGAGAATCTGCCAACATTCCCAATCACATATTTATCCTCGATCCCAACCTGACTTCGTATATTACTACGTACTTTCGGATCATAACAATATTTAGCAGTATCGATACCATTATTAAGACAAATATAATTAAGACCTTCCCCATACATAAGGGTTGCAGCTTGTTTGGAAACTGCAAGACGTATATCTGAATGCTTAATCACGAGTGGTTTTAATAATCTGTGTAAAATCCTATTAAACCCACCATCAAGATAACTGGCATGGCTATGGTATATGATTTTTGTGTTTTCTTCTTTCCACACCGGGAGGGAGTATATCAACAACATAGCCGTGCTGGCATGGATATGTATCCAATCATAATTATGCTCACGATAGAACTTTTTTATATATTTTAAAAAGTGAATAGGATTTCTTGAGTATCTTGGCACTAGATAGAAATTTCCACCTAATTCCTTTATAACTTTCTTTTCCTCAATCGATGCATCAGAATAATAAAGGAAATCAAACTCCACTTTATCTCGATCTATATGCTTGCACAAATCGAAGATTATACGTCCGACACCACCGAATATATATGTAGTACCTATAATCAAAACTTTCTTCATATATAAACCTTTGCTTATATTGTAATCCTTTATTTCCTGATCATAGCTTAGTAACAATATCATGATAGAATATTTAGAGCCGTCTTTAACACCCAGATCCCGAAATATGATAAAAAAGGCGCAACCGCGCTATGCATTATCGCTGAATTCCTCATACCACTCAATAGTTTTCTTCAGTCCTTCTCTAAAATCTATTTTGGCTTTGAATCCCAGTTCTTTTTCAGCTTTGGTCACATCGAGGCATCTGCGGGGTTGACCGTCCGGCTTTGATGAATCCCACTTGATTTCCCCTTTAAAGCCTGTCAACTCTACTATAAGCTCCGTCAATTCTTTCGTTGTGATTTCAAATCCTGCGCCTATATTGACCGGTTCACTCTTCTCATAACGCTCTGTTGCATGTATGATCGCTTCTGCACAATCGTCTGCATACAAAAATTCTCTTGTAGCTTTCCCGGTTCCCCATGCAGTTATACTGTCGAGGTTGGCACGCTTGGCATCCACACACTTTTTTATTATTGCAGGGATAACGTGTGAACTGTTTGGGTTAAAGTTATCTCTTGGACCGTATAGGTTCACAGGAAGCAGGTATATAGAGTTAAAACCATACTGTTCACGATATGCTTGTGATTGCACAAGCATCATTTTTTTAGCCAACCCATATGGTGCATTTGTTTCTTCCGGATAGCCTTCCCAAATATCTTCTTCCTTAAAAGGAACCGGTGTAAACTTTGGATAAGCGCAAATCGTACCTATAGCTACAAATTTTTCCACATTTGCTAAGCGGCATTGCTCCATTAATTGAGTTCCCATCATCAAGTTCGAATAAAAAAACTCTCCCGGATGCTCTCTATTAGCACCAATTCCTCCTACTACTGCAGCCAGATGAATAACAATATCCGGCTTCATATCAGATAACATACGTTTGATATCGGATTCCTTAATCAAGTCATAATCTTTGCTTCGAGGCACAAAAACCTCTTTGACACCACGAAGACGCAGCCTTTCAACTAAAAAGCTCCCTAAAAACCCGGCTCCGCCGGTCACTACGATCCTTTTATCTGCTAAGTTTATCACACCAAGATCCTCCAATAATCAACAATGAAACTTATTTGCTTTCGTTAAATAGATTCTCAACAACTTCGGTCATCCGCTTAATCGGGTACATAGTCGTTTATTAGGATAATTTTCTTTTAAGAATATCTCCAATAACAAGCAGTTTGCATTCAAGCAATGCTTTTATGGTTTGCGGCATTGCACTTAGTAAATGCTTAAGTCTTTTAATGGTCTGCCTCCGAGACTGTTATGTAGACTAATCGTATTATAATACGTCACCCATCGTTTGGTCAATACTTGTGCCTAGTACATGTTTCCAAAGAAATATTATCAATTTTTTCACCTTCCCTTCTTGACATTCGACCTACTCGAAGGTTTAGACTCAGAGCGATATATCATTACTTTGAGTTTATTTTATCATGGAAAGGAGCGGGAATAATGCAAGAGATTATTATTAACAGAAACGTTTATATTGCTTTACTTATAGTTTTGCTTCTACTATAATACTTATCATACTCTTAATCAAAGAAGGTGTCATATGAGTAAAAAGAAAATAGGTCAGTTAAAGAGTGTTTTAATAAAAGGTTTTAAATCTATAAAAGAATGTAGTTTAGAACTAAGCGATATTAATGTTTTAATTGGCAGTAATGGTGCAGGGAAATCAAACTTTGTTTCTGCGTTTACTTTATTGCAACGTGTGCTTTCAGAAGAACTATCATTTTATGCAGGACAACAAGGCGTTAACTCGATTTTTTACGAAGGCATAAAGAAAACTGACAGTTTATTAATGGAATTTCATTTTGATGAAAACTCATACTCTTATGAACTTGCACCCACACAAAATAATAGTGTGCTTTTTAAAGATGAACGCTTTGGATATAAAGGAATGTGGGAAAGCTCAAGAAGCATTTCAAAAGGACATAAAGAGTCTAAATGGAAAGAAGGTTCAGATAATACAAAAATAAACTACTATATTTTACCTATTTTAGAGAAGCGTCAATGGAGAGTATACCATTTCCATGACACCGGAGAAAAATCGAAAATTAAAATCGAACATAACATTTCTAATAATAAAGTATTTCAATATGATGCTTCTAATTTGGCTGCTTTTTTACTAAGATTACGAAATAATCATTATTCAGAATATAGAAATATACTTGAAACAGTGCAACTGATTGCACCTTATTTTAAAGATTTTGAACTGGAGCCTAACGGTGGTAATAAAGAACACATAACATTAAGATGGACGCAAAAAGGAAGTGAAGATATATTTAATGCTTCTCAATTGTCAGATGGAACGTTGAGATTTATATGCCTTTCTACTCTTTTACTCCAACCCCCTGATTTGCAACCGGCTACAATTATAGTTGATGAACCGGAACTTGGATTGCATCCATATGCTATAACAGTTTTTTCTGAAATTGTTAAAAAAGCTGCTGTAAGAAAACAAATCATTCTATCTACTCAGTCAGTAGAGTTGTTGAATCAATTTGATGCCGAGGACATTATTATTGTGGAACGCGGAGAATCAGGTTCGATTTTTAAGAGATTGAACTTAATAGAACTTGAAGAATGGTTAAACAGCGACTATACTCTTGGCGATCTTTGGAATAAAAATATTTTGGGAGGCAGGCTCTCAAAATGAAAAATTCGATTATCCTATATATATACTGCGAGGGACCAACAGAAGAAAGTTTTATAAATAATATTTTATACCCATATTTATCAAACATTAATATTTATGTAAAGCCAATTATTTGTGAAACCAAACGTACAGTGAATCGTAAATACAAAGGCGGGGTCAGTGATTACAAAAAGATAAAAGACGAATTAAGCAGACTTTGTAAGCAGCATAAAAATGAACAGCTTACAACAATGTTTGACTATTATGGACTACCTGAAAACACTCCCGGTCTTGATGATAAATCCGGCGATTTATTTGAAAGGATAAGCAGAATAGAACAAGCCGTTGAGGACGATATTGGAATGCGCAACTTATTTTTTAACTTAACTGTTCATGAGTTTGAAGGGTTGTTGTTTTCTAATACATCTGCGTTTACCTCAATAACTGACAAGCGCACAGTAAGTAAGTTGCAAGAGATAAGAAATTCCTTTGCATCACCTGAACATATTAACGACTCTTTTTCTGATGCTCCGTCAAAAAGACTTGAGAAACATATTCCCGGTTATTCTAAGGTTACAAACGGGACAATTTTATCAACACAAGTTGGTATTGATGTTATAATTAAAGAATGTAAGCATTTTGGCAAGTGGATATCAAGGATCTGTTCTTTAGGTATGCAAAAATAGCAGAAAATTAGCAAAATATTCTCAATAGTACTTGACATTCGACCTACTCGAAGGTTTATGCTCAGAGTGATAATATGTCGCTCCCCGTGAAGCGACATTGCCATTACTTTGAGTTTATTTTATCATGGAGAGGAGCGGGAATAATGCAAGAGATTATTATTGATGAAGAGTTTAAGGGTTTACTACCACCGCTTGATGAAGAAACGTTTTTATGGCTTGAAAATAATATCCTGGAATATGGATGCAGGGAGCCGCTTGTTGTATGGGGTAATACTTTGATTGACGGGCACAACAGGCATGAGATACTTATGCGCCACGAGTTGCCGGTTAACACTGTCAGTATGGAATTTGATTCACGCGATGATGTAATTATATGGATTATATCTACACAGGTGTCGAGAAGAAATCTAACACCGATGCAGCTGAGTTACTTTCGCGGTTTACATTACAATACTGATAAACGTGTTGTTACGAATGTAGGGGGAAGAAATCAATATAGTGAAGAGGCTGTTCTTCAAAATGAAGAACAACCTCGAAAGGAATCAACGGTTTCGAGATTATCTAAAAAGTATAATGTTTCCCGTAGCACAATTGAAAGAGATGCACAAATAGCAAATGTAATTAATACTATAGGTGAAACCTCGCCGGAAGTTAAAAAAGATATTCTTTCCGGAAAAACTCAAATTAGTAGAAAGCGGTTACAAGAACTGGCGACAGGCTCAAGTGACGATGTTGCTGAAACAGTCATGCAAATAGAAGAAGGGACATTTGAAAACAGAGCAAAAAATACATCTGCGCAAAACAGTAGCGATTCATTGCCTTGGGAAAGACAGTTTAACCTAATGACTGATGAGTTTCGCTCATTAATGAGAAATCATGCTAAGATTGATGATAAGCCTGCAATGAAAAATGCACTTCGGCAATATATTCGTATGCTTGAGGACTTGTATGGGAGTTTGTGATGGTGTATAATTGACAAACTTATGATTTTGTTTAACACACCTCCTTTTTTGGGAAAAGAAATAGACTATATAAAAGAAGCTGTTGAAATACGTAAACTCTCCGGCGATGGAGAGTTTACTAAGCGTTGCAATTTATGGCTGGAGACTAATATCGGCGGAGAAAAAGCACTGCTGACAACCTCCTGCACGCACGCTCTTGAAATGGCTGCCATTCTTTGTGATATAAAACCGGGAGACGAAGTGATAATGCCGTCGTATACATTTGTATCGACAGCAAATGCGTTTGTGCTTCGTGGTGCTACAATCGTATTTGTCGATATCCGTCCTGACACTATGAATATAAATGAGAATCTGATTGAATCTACTGTTACGGATAAAACAAAAGTTATTGTGCCTGTTCATTACGCAGGTGTGTCATGCGAAATGGATATTATTAACGATATTGCCAAGCGACACAAGCTGCTTATTGTTGAAGATGCTGCTCAAGCAATAATGTCAACATATAAAGGCAGAAATTGTGGAGTTCTCGGAGATTTTGGTTGTTTCAGCTTCCATGAGACAAAGAATCTTTCATGCGGAGAAGGCGGAGCTTTAACTATAATGAATGCCAATCATGTGGAGAGGGCGGAGATTATTAGAGAAAAGGGTACTAACCGCAGCAGGTTTTTCCGCGGGGAAGTTGATAAATATTCATGGGTTGACATAGGTTCAAGCTATCTTCCGAGCGAATTAAATGCAGCATATTTATATGCTCAGATGGAAACAGCAGAGATAATCCTTAATAACAGACTGGATAGTTGGAACTATTACAACAGCACTCTTGAGCCGCTTTTTAAACAAGGCTTGATAGAGTTGCCGCAAATCCCGCCCGATTGCAAACACAACGCACATATGTTCTATATAAAAGTAAAAGATTTAAGTGTTCGGACAGCGCTGATTGATTATTTAATGAAAAATGGTGTTTACTCTGTTTTTCATTATGTGCCGTTACATTCGTCAACTGCAGGAAAACTGTTTTCCCGTTTTGCAGGAAATGATATCTACACAACAAAAGAAAGCGAGCGGTTATTACGCTTGCCCTTATATTATGGCATTACACCCGCAGACAAAGAAAAAGTTGTAACTACCGTTAATAAGTTTTTCATTAGCAGTTGAATGAAAGATTATGGATAAATGGTTTCTGGAAAAAGTAAATACCAATAAATTGGTGAAAAAAGACGGCTTACTTCATGATGCTGATACACATGATGCTGACACTTATTATAATTCTGAATCTCATGATAAGCTTCTTTTGTTAGAAGATAGCAGCTTTTGGTTTAAGCATAGAAATAGAATAATAAAAGCCGGTATTACGTTAAACCCTCCGCTTGATAACCGTATTATTGAAGTTGGCGGGGGCAATGGTTACCCGGCATATTATCTTTCGCAAAATAATTTTGAGACTGCAATGTTTGAACCCGGTTTTGGCGGATGTAAAAATGCTATTAAACGTGGATTAAATAATGTTGTATGTGCAGAGTTTAATGATAATTACATAAAACAAGCAGTTGAATCAATAGGACTATTTGATGTTTTGGAACATATTGAAGATGAAGCATCATTTCTGACAGGGCTTGGAAATATGCTAATAGGCAATGGTCTCTTGTATATTACAGTTCCGGCATATAAAAAACTATGGTCGACAAGTGATACCGGTCACTTTAGAAGATATTCGAAAAAATCATTATGTGAAATTTTAAAAAGTTGCGGTTTTACGGTAGTTTACAGCACATATTTTTTCCGTTTTCTTCCAATACCTATATTCATGTTCAGATCAATTCCATATATTTTCTTTAAGAAAAGAGAAGAAAGCGGAAATGAAGGACAACTTAAGACCTCAGAATTTATTGTACCGGCTTGTGTCGACAGATTGCTTAATATGATATTATCTAAAGAAATAAAGCGTATAAACAAGGGAAAAAGTATCTCATATGGATCAAGTATCTTTATTACTGCAAAAAAGAATTGATTAAAAGCGACACTTAAACAAAGTTTTGGAGACGACAAAATGAATAAAGGTAGAAAATTTGCGTGTTTTTTTGCAACAGAAAAAGGATACAGTGTATTAAACCATATTATTGAGAAAAATGAGCAAAAAAGTATAGGTTTAGTTGTGAGTTTTAAGGAAACTAATGTCCGTGAGTCTTATTATGAAAGAATAGAATCTTTGTGTAAGGATTTTTCAATTCCGTTTTTTGCATGGAGCGATATTACCAATGAGTTACCGGATTTAATTAGCAAACATTCAATTACAAACATAGTTGCGGTTTCATGGCGGTTCCTGCTACCAATTACACTTAACAGTTTATTAAAAGATGATATAATAGTGTTTCACGATTCGTTATTACCGAAATACAGAGGTTTTGCGCCAACCCCGACAGCAGTAATATGTGGCGAAACACAAGTTGGGGTATCGGCAATTTTTGCTTCTGAGGATGTAGACAAAGGAGATATCATTCTTCAAAAGAAACTGGACATAAGTGATAATGAAGCAATCAAAAGTATTATTACACGTCAGTCAATTCTTATGGCAGAAATGTTTTCAGAGATAATTGAAATTGCAACCAATGGCAAACTGACCGGGCAGCCGCAAAATGATGAAAAAGCTACATACAGTATTTGGAGAAATGTTGATGATTGCCACATTGATTGGAGTAAGAGCGCTAAGGATATTAATAACTTAGTGAGAGCTGTCAGTTTCCCGTATCACGGTGCATTTTGTTTCATGGATGGTAAGAAGGTTATTATTGAAGAGGCTGAGGTAGTACAGGATTTAAACTTCGAAATTCGCGACTGCGGGAAAATTTGGGCAATAAATGACGGAAATCCCACAATTATATGTGGGATTGGTATGTTAAAAATTCTTTCTGCATTTGATGAAAAAGAAGAAAAAGTAACTTTCGATAAAGTCCGTGTCAGACTGACATAGTTAGTCCTTATTGCGTATAACTTCGCGTATAACATACTGTGGTGAATTGTTTAAGCTAATATATATCCTCCCGATGTACTCTCCAAGCAAGCCGAGCATTACCATTAAAATACCGCCAATAAAAAGTAAGGTTACTATCAAAGAAGGGTATCCAAGCTGCATCTCGGGAAAAATAAATAATTTTCTGACTATAACCCAAATTCCGGCAATAAAGCCTACAGTAGCGATAATTGTTCCCAAAACAGAAGCTAATCTTAACGGTTTTACTGAAAAGGCAGTAAAACCGTTAAGCCATAGTTGTGTTGACTTAACAAAAGTATAGTTACCCTTTCCTGCTACTCTCTCACGCTCATCCATTACAACATTTGTTATACGGTTTGAGGAACGAAGATATAACCCCTCAAGGTATGGGTATGGGTTTTGATACTTTAAAACCTCATCAATGATAAACCTTTTAACAACGCTGAAATTATCAAATGCAAGGCCTTTTGGTCTTCCTAACAAGAATCGTGACATCATTGCATTTATAGAGCTTCCGAAGTTTTTAAACTTGGATTGCTTTTTTTTGAGATATTTTGCAATAGATATATCATATCCGTTTTTTAGTGGTTCCAATAAATTCCACAACTCCGGCATTGGTGACTGACCGTCATCATCAAGATTAACTATTATATCGCCACTGACGAGAGAATATCCTGCCATGACTGCTGCGTGTTTACCCATGTTCTTTGTAAGGTCGACAACAGTTACTCTGGGATTTTTTGAGGCGATGCTCAAAAGTATGGAATAAACATTGTCGGGAGAGCAGTCATTAACGCATATAATTTCATAATCATAATCCGGCTTTTGCGCCATTACTCCGGTTATTTCATTTATAACGTTCTCTATTGTCAGTTCCGAACCATAACATGGTATGACAAATGAAAGTTTCATCATTTTGCTCCTATTTTTCCGGTCTAATACTTAAATATGATATTCCAAGACCAAGTTTCCTTGCGTCAACCGATAATCCTAAATCAAATGGTGATGTTGGTTGTTTTATTTCAAATCGAATAGATAAAAAATTATCTTGTTTTGTGATTTTCTTAGGGATTTTTATACTATAATCTGCATCATCAGGATTATTTACTGTAAATTCAGCTATTTTTTCTGTGTTGGCATAGACAGAAAATGATTGCTGACCTGTTTTGTCAAGAAATGCACGAAGTTTTAAATCGAGAACTAAATCTTTTCCGTATAATTCTTGTTTTAGTATGATTGCAATAATAGCTTCTTTTGAAACTGTCCATGTTCCCCAAGCTTCTGATACAGATAAACCGGAGGTTTCAATTGATTGTGAAAAGGTTAAATAATCTTTTAAGAAATTATGATTAATTGATAATGGAAGTGCTGAATATAACGTTTTTTGTCCGCTTATCAGTAATGTTTGGTGTTCGTCATGCATTTCAGAGATACAATTAAATTCTATTATACCGTGTTTTAACAGGAGATAGAAAATCCTGTTTATATCATAATCATACATTTGCATTGTGCCTAAAGATGTGTCGCTTTGTGCATAGAGAACTGAGAATGTATGCGAATTTATTTGCTGGTATATTGCTTCATTAAGCTGCTTGGAAGAAGTACTGAATATATTAAAATGAAGAGAAAAATATCCGTTTATTTTAAGAAGACCGAGAAGTTTATCCAGTATCTCATAACCTCTTTCGGGAGGTATGTGCTGGAAGACGATTCGTGAGTTGATCCAGTCAAGTTTGGTTGTAGGGTTTGATGCTATCATATCTTCAACAGTTTTATACACTTTTATATTATCTGTTTTGTAGTGCTCTGCGTTTTTGGTTATCTCCGCAGTCATAGATTCGCTGATTTCAATACCAAATGCTGTTTTAGCGTACTTAGCCATAGGAAGAAGCAGTCTTCCTGTCCCCGAGCCAAAATCAAGGACAGCATTCAATTTTTTATTGTCAAAATTATTCCACTTTTCTAATAGTTTTATAATATCTTTTTTTCCGGAATCAAAAAAATCGTTAAGAGCCTCCGGTGTCAGATTTTTTGCAAGAAACTTCTCGTGTGTAAGCACGCCAAAATATGGGTTGTGCCGGGCAATCTCTTCCCAATCGGAGTCTGTATCTTTATTGTAATCTAATATTTTCATATCCTGTCTCCTCAGTATGATAATATTTATTATAACACAGATTTTAGCTGTAGCATAGATTACAAAAAGATAGATTACAAAAAATTACAAAAATTCTCATAATTAGTTGATTATTATGAGAATATGTTATATAATACGGCATTATGAAAAAATTATTATCTATTTTATTATTACTAGCTCTGGTAACCTCAATGCTGGGAAGTATAGGCTCTGTCTATGCCGTGGAGCCGGATGGAGACTCCACATGTGAGTGTGTCTGCCTCTGTGATGAATGCAATGAGGAGCCACCGGGAGAATGCCTGTGCGACTGCGTAGATTGTATTAATATACCGGAAAAGTGTTCTGAGTGCGACGAAGCCATTGATGAATGCACATGTCCGGATGAAGACCCTGAAGAACCGGAAATACCGTTATCTTCGTTATATAACCCTGTTCAATTGTTTGTATACCGTCTTTATGTAGATGCATTAAAAAGACCTTATGATCCTGTCGGATTGGCATATTGGACCAGGCAGCTTAATAACCGCGTGCAAACCGGTGCAAGTATAGCAAGCTTATTCTTTTTCTGCGAGGAGTTCTATAATCAAAATGTTACAAATACTGATTATGTAGACAGACTTTACAGAGCTTTTTTAAACCGTGAGCCTGAACCTGCAGGGCATGCATACTGGTTGAGGCAACTAAATAATGGTTGGTCACGGGAAAAATTATTTGAAAACTTTGTAATAGCACCTGAATTTCACGAACGCTGTGAGGCAGCAGGAATACCGTATGGTGGATACACTCCGTCAGGTGGATCAGGTGGTTCTTCGGGAAGCGGCAGAGCTTTAGCCGGGAAAACAATTTACCTTGATCCGGGGCATGGAACAGCAACCTCACCGGGTTCGGGTTCATATAACGAAGCGGTGGCAATGCTCGATTTGGCATATAGGATAAAACCTCTTCTGGAAGCAGAGGGAGCAACTGTTATACTGACACGTGAAAATGCGACAAACGTACCAATGGCTTCACGTAACGCAATGATAAATATTCGCACTCTGCAAGCGGTCAGAGCCACAACCGAAGGTAATGTTATTCATAATACAGAAATTGATAGGCTCATTGGACTGATGCAAGGTATTATTAGTAATCCGGGTGTAAGAGGACCTATTCTTATGAATGTTGATCCTTTTACTGCCTCGAGAACTATTCATCCCGACTTAAAGCAAGTTTTCGGATATCAAAACCATAGTGCTGTACGAAATAACTTCCTTGTTATTTCATTGCATTCAAATGCCGCTACTTCCGCGTCTACACGTGGTGCCGAAGCGTATTATATAGACCCTACGATGAATGCTAACACAGCAAGATATTACACTGGATATAATTATACATCACAAAGCATGAGTTTTGGTAGTATTCTACTCAATCACATAAGCAACACCGGAATACCAAGACGCAGCAACGGCCTCAGAGCAGATAACTATGCTATAACCCGTGAGTCAAATGTTCCTACTATCCTTGTGGAAAATGGTTTCCATACAAATGCTACTGACCGTGGGCTATTATCTAGTGCCACATACAGGCAGGATCTCGCAGTTGCTTACCGAAACGCAGTTCTGGAACACTATAGGTAAATAATTGTATTTGGTTAAAATACAGAGTCTAAATAGTTAACAATTTGTAAAAATTGTTAACTATTTGTAATAAAATCCTTGAAATTCGTTGCAATATATGATATAATGACCATCCGATTCAAAATTACATTTTTGAAGGGGTGGTTATTTTGATAAGAAAGAAATCTATAATATCACTATTATTACTATTCTCGCTGATATTAACCTTCATCGGTGGGGTTGGTTTTTCACATCTTGAAGATGTTACAGACTTATCAGGAGAAACTCTACATGAACATGCTTGTGTTTGTATATGTGAGGATTGCGAAGAACTTCTGATTGAATGTATCTGTCAGTGTGAAGAATGTGAAGAGCTTCTCGCGGATTGTATATGTCCCTGCTCTGAGTGTTTGGAAGCACCGGATGAATGTATTTGTCCTTGCGAAGAGTGCCTTGAAGCAATTGATGATTGTATATGTCCTTGCCCCGGTTGTTTGGAAGCTCCGGAAGAATGTATATGTGAATGTGAAGAATGTGAAGAGCTTCTCGAAGAGTGCATATGTTTATGCAATTTTTGCCTGGAATATCTGAGAGAGTGCATTTGCGAATTTTGCGAGTTTTGTATGTGCGTGGATTGCAGGGAATATTTGAATGAATGTTTGTGTTTTGAAATAGATGAAATAGAAGAATTCGAAGAAGTTGCACCACAGTCTGCACTTATAGGGGGTCTTGACGGTTTAGGGTTTGCGCCAATGGCAGCACCGCTACCGGCGTCGTCGCCTGTATATTCAAATGTTCAGTTATTTGTATACCGTCTTTATGAGGATGTACTCAAACGGACTTACGATCCTGTCGGATTAGCTTATTGGACGAGGCAGCTTAATAACCGTTTACAAACCGGTGCAAGTGTTGCAGAGTTGTTCTTTTTCTGTCCCGAGTTTAAAGAGCAAAATGTCAGTAACAGCGAGTATCTTAACAGATTATACAGGGCATTTTTAAATCGTGAGCCTGAGCCGGCCGGGCATGCCTATTGGTTAAGACAACTAAATAATGGTATGTCACGGGAGCAGTTATTTGAAAGTTTTGTAGTTGCACCTGAATTCTTTGAACGCTGTATTATAGCAGAAATTCCTCACGGAATGCCTACACCACCGGTAGTAATAGCAAATATGTCCCGTGTATTTGTTGAACGCTTATATACACAAGTTCTTAAAAAAGAACCGGATGCGAGCGGAGTGAATCATTGGCGAAATCGCCTTGCAAACGGTAGCGATACAGGTTCGTCAATAATATATAACTTTGTATTCAGTAGTGAAGCTATTGGTTTGAACCGAACCGACGAGCAGTTTATGGACATGCTGTATGAAGCAATGTTCGGCCGTGTTGCCGATTCGGCAGGAAGAGCTCATTGGGTTGGCAGGTTGCAAAGAGGTGAGTCAAGATATAGTGTTTATGTGCAATTTGCAAATTCATCTGAATTTGCTCAGACATGCAGTAAATTTGGTATAAACAGAGGTTCGCCGACACCACCTGCTAATAGAATGCTTGGCAGTTCAAATGTAGCCAGGGTATGGAATATGATTATTACAGCGCACTACCCGGGTATATCAGACCGTCCCGAACATATAGCGGGAATAGTCGGTAATATGCAGGCAGAAGCAGGGCAAGCCTTGTGTCCGTTCCAACAGCAGGTAAGTAACCAAGTGGGTCTTGGACTTATGCAATGGTCATTCGGACGTCGCACTAATCTGGAAAACTATATGTGGAACAACGGGATATCTCAGGCAGAGTTTATAACCGAAATGAATAAGCATGGAACAGGAGTCTGCAGTAATCCGCAGCACTTACACTCGGCGGCATTTCTCGAAAGAGTTACTCAAATCCAAGTAAACTTTATGATTCACGAGTTTAGAAACACAACGGAACGTGTTTATATGAACTATATCGATTTCCCGACCGGCAGAGCAGGAACAGCCGGTGCCAGAGCTTATGCAGAGTTGTTCTGCGCTCTGGCACTACGTCCCGGAGATGGTGGAGCATCAAATAATATTCAAGATCCGGGTGTTGTTAATGCAAGATTGACATCTCCGTTTAATGTAGGAGATAACCTTGGCAGGATATCATTTAGTAACTTAGGCGGTAGAAGAACAAATGCTGAAAATGTTTTCAGGTCGTTTCTTACTAACGCAGGGTAATATTAAATGATTCTACGGCGATGCCGAGTAGTCGGTTGTCTTCCGATAAGCCTAACATCTGTGGAGACACAGGACTTAAAAAAGCAAGTTTAATAACTAAAATATCCTCGATGATTAATTCATTGGGGATATTTATTATATTACTGCCTTCTTCAAAGATTACAGTATCGAGATAAGTCTCATTTATAAAGATATCAGCCGGACTTTCGTTAAACACCATTCGTATATTTAGTTGCAATAATAAATTATCTGTACTTTCTGGGTTTACGTCCGGGATTTGCATAGCTATAAGTGTTTCGTCTCCATCTGTCCATGTGTATTCTCCTTCCGGAAATGACCAACCGTTAAATTGATATGCACTCCTATGCGTAGAAGTTTCAACATGCTCTCCGGGAGTGTACTCTCTTATTGCGTCAAGGAAGAATTGTTTTTCCATGTCGATTAGTGTTTGCTCTGTCGCAGGTATCCACATATCATTTAAATAATCATACAGATATACATTATTAAGATTGTGAATATTAATCCATTCCTGCAGGTTAGCAAAATTTCCTGAATCGGTAAGGCTGGGGAATAAATGGACCCAACCGGCAGGAAACTGTCCTGAGTAGCCATTAATCGTGTTTACTCCGAACTTTGTTGCTATACTCCAAGCATCAACTTGTAAACCTATATCAGGATAAGCGGGATAATTGATTTCATTATTGATTAATATAAATGACTCCAGGTCTCCCGGCGGTGGTGATACCCGTTGTAAGTATTGGTTCGCTCCGGATTTTGTCCAGTTAGTCATTGTAAGAGTGTTCTGATGTTCAATGAAGATAACTGCTAAGAGGATTGTTATAACTAAAACGTATTTGAAATATTTTTTTCTATCGGTGTTATCAGCAGCTTTAATTTTCAACGAAATAAAATAAGAGGAGAGAATACCTGCGGGCAGCATCATAAAAAATGTGAATCTTCCTGCAGCGCGTAGGGCAGATGCACCGGGAACCAGAAAGTATACCAGCCACCATAAGCTTGTGTGTCTTATTGCTGCTTCAGGTAATCCGAAAAGTTTTGTAATCCGGCTTAAAATGCCTCCTATATTTAGTCCAGAAAGGTCAATTTGGATAATAAACAACAAACCCAGAGCAATTGCAAAGGAAAAACCTATTGCCATCACTGTATCTGAATCTCTGCTCTTTTTTCGTATAAAATCAGTGCAGCTAAGAATTAAAATGATTGCTGTAACTAACGGAAACCCAACTATAAGTTCATAATTTCCTGTATCAGGAAACTGCCACATCCGGTTATTTGGGGAAACATTAAACAGGTCATACCATCGAGGCAAGTAATCTGCGACTATCTCCCATGGATAACCGCTGCTTCCTTTGCCGATAAATACAGGAAGATATATCCATATAAACGGTATTAATGCAAGTATTGTTACAGCTGCATATATTAGTCCTTCTATTTTGTTTTTCCAAAGCTCCGATAATAATTGCTTTATTTTAAACTCACCGGCTTTGTATTTATAAATACTGACTGCCACTATGAAAATTAACAAAAAGAGTGCCGTAAAATAACCGATGTATACGCTGGTGGTAAGTATTGACGCGTATAAGATAATTGCAGAAATTCCATAAATTAACCGTTTCTTCCACATTGAAGGGTCGAGGTTCTCGAAGAAACAGTACACGAGAATAACAAGCAGAGGTAAAAAGCTTGTTGTTATAAATTGTAAATGCTGTAGTTTAGCAAAATATGCATTGCTGTATTGACCGACTATAAGCCCTAAAATACACGCCCAAACAGGAAGATTGAGTTTCTTTTTTAGAAAGTAAGCTAAGCATAGACCGCCAAAGGTATGGATTATAATAATAGTAATCTGATAAGCGCTAAGCCATGAAAAGCCAACAGCACGAAGCAGTGAGTAAGGCAAGGAAACAAGAAACATTGTATCAGAATATCCGAGCGTGTTTCTTACAGGATAGAACATAGTTAAATCCCTGATAGTATTTTCTCCGGTAAAAACCTTAAACCAATGTTCCAGGATAAGTGATATAAGTCTGCCGTCTGCCATGTCTCCGGGAATTTTGTCTGTGTTAAAAAAAATTCCTCGAAAAAATATTACTTCGAGTAATAGTACAACAAAGAATAAAACTCCGTATGGTGCCAGTTTACGTAGTTTGTCTGTCATAGGGTCGTGCTCCTATATATTATATATCTGCGTGATAAAAAGTTCCATGCGAAAACAATGCATGTTGCCATGATTTTTGAAAAAAGCGGATATATTCCCAGTTTGTCTGCAAAAAGCATCATTAATAGAAGGTTAAAGCCTAATCCTATTGCGCTTACAAGATAAACGGCAAGTGCGTCAAAAGCTGTCTTCATTTTTTGTGCTGCTGTCTTGAAAATAGTGTTTCTTCCGATTATCCAATTTACAAACGTCGATAAGACAAAAGCGGTTGTTGTTGAGAGATATATGCCAATCTTAAGAGGTTCGTTAAATACCCAAAACGAAAACCACTCTACAAGTGAGGCGGCGAGCCCTATAAAAAAGTATGGTATAAGCTGGCTGAGGATGCCGTTTCCGCGATATTTTATTATACAGTATAGTGCTCTTATACCGTCCTTAAATCCTATTTTCTTACCTTCATCTTTTGTGCGCGGGTCGTATGAGACAGGTACTTCTTTAATCCGATAATTTCCTTTTGATATTTTTGCCGTGATTTCAGGTTCAAAACCGAATCGTTTTTCTTTGATATCAATAGACTGGATTATTTCGCGTTTAAATGCTTTGTAACAGGTTTCCATATCTGTCAGCTTAAGACCGGTAAAAAAATTGGATATGAATGTCAGAGTTTTATTTGCTATATAATTTAACCTATACCCACCGACGCTTTTATTACTCTTAAAACGGGAACCATAAACTACATCTGCTTCATCATTAAAGATAGGTTCTACAACAAGCCCGTATTCCATGGGGTCATATTCCAAATCGGCGTCCTGGATTATTACCACATCACCTGTGGCATGTTTAAAACCGGTTTTTAGCGCTGCGCCTTTACCGGCGTTTTTTTCATGATATATAATTTGTGAAACAAGCGGTTTTATTTCTGTTTCGAGAACTGTACGGGTTCCATCGGTCGAAAAATCATCAACTACAATGATTTCTTTTTTCTCAATTGGGGAAGCTAATACCTTCTCGATAATATTGCTAATATTTTTTTCTTCGTTATAACATGGGATGATTATAGATAATGTATTTTTCTCAGGCATAGATTGCAATCCTTAATGCTTTTTGATTGTGTCAAATAGTATCATACTTTTAATTGATGGTCAAGGTGATTCGCTTGCGTTTGCTTTGTTTTTGTGGTATTATTTACCCCGTTATGATTAAGAATATACTTAGTGATATTAACGTTTCGAGGTGGAGATTGTTTTCTATCCTGTCTTTGTCATTTGCTCTGTCTTTTATGGTGTTTGTGCACTCTCCTCTTGAAATTTACTTGAATAATCCTATTATATTTGTAGTCGGTTGGAGGTTTTTACTACCGCCACTATTGCTATTATTCTCAATAAGCTTTGTAGTGATATCGATTTGTCTTTTTTTAATTACACAAAAAAATATTTTTATAGGGATTGCTTTTTTTCTGCTTTGTTGCCTTGCGGTTGTTGTTTCATCCGTAAAGATTGTATTGTTTCAAAACTATATGTTTTTCTTTATTGCCGGTATAATCGTACTTGGTGTTTTATGGTATATTCTTACGACAAAATTAAAGGATAATGCCGGTGATGTTATTTTGATTGTCTTATGGAGCGCGGTAATTGCTTCCTACATACAGGTTTTATTCCTAAACGGTCAAATGCACGCTATAACCGGTGCCGGGCAGGGAACTTATGAATTCGCTGTTTTAAATCTGATTATATGGATATTAATTACTCTTTTGCCGCTTGGTATTTGGATATTTCTGCGAGTAAAAAAGATAGAGTTTAAGTTTGAAAAGATAACTGTCTTTTCTGTTATCATTATCGCCGGTATGCAGATTACAGGGCTTGTATCCGGCTTTATCACAGAAGACCTGCCTGAAGGATATGATGAAGGTTTACCTTTATTTGTTTCATATGAGTCACTTCTCAGTTTAAGTCCGGAAAAGAACATTTTTGTTTTTATTCTTGATAAGCTTGACGTCAGATTTATGCGCGAAACGCTTGAAACATATCCGCATTTATATGATTATCTGGATGGTTTTACCCATTACGAAAATAACACCCCGCAATATGTTGATACACTGCCCTCTGTAGTATCGATGTTAACAGAGGTATATTATGAAGAGGGGTTGACGGTCGAAGAGTACTGGGATATAGCCTGGTCAAATCACAGTTTTATTGATGTCTTACGGGATAATGGTTATTCAACGGTTTTATATCTTGATTATGCGACAACATTCAAAGACTTTGAGCAAATTTCCGGAAAAACAGACAACATGCGTGAAACGGACTGGATTTACATTAAAGGAAAAAATTTTACTACGATAAATATTCGTTTGTCACTGGGAAGAATGGCTCCATACATATTTAAAAATTCTATTTTTGGATCTCTCGATGCAGCTTTTGCAAATGAAATGTTTGGTATTGTTGCTGCCAACCCGAATAGTATTCGTCCTTTAGTTGTGAATAAAAATGCCGATGAAACGTTTTACAGTTTTATTACAAGAAATCGAGTATTGGCAAACAACAGAAAAAATGTTTTTTTGGTAATGCATATGTATTGTGCACATTCTGTTGAAGAAGCCGTTTCTGACACAGAAACTACTTTAAGCATGCTTTATGCATATTTTAACATGATGAAAGACCTTGAGATTTATGACAAAAGCACTATCATTTTAATCGCCGATCATGGGGCGCCGTTTCCGGATGTAAATGGAGTGCCAAGGAATGTTCCTGTTACTTCAAGCTTTTTTATTAAACCCGAGAATTCAAGAGGCAGGCTGGTTGTTGAAACCGAAAATGAACTGTCGAACGCATACTTTAGCGCAAGTATTCTGGATATAGCAAATCTGCGAAGAGATGACACAGCGATTACGTATTATGATATAATCGGTGGAGCGCCGCCACCAAGGCTGAGGTATTTTTATGACTATAGCAATTGGTGGGAAGCATTATTCGAAAACAAAAACGGTGGTTCTATGTTGTTTTATGGTATGTATGAAATCACCGGCGGCGCAAATCCGATGGACTATATTAACTGGCATTTTATTCCTAATAATTAACTGAATCGGAGGATTTATAACGCAATGAAAAAATTTATGACTGTCTACTTTTTGTTCTACTTTTGTATGCTTTTTGACTTTTCTGCAAGTGCATACATAGACCCTGCGACTACAGCAATGCTCACGCAGGTTATTGCGGGTGTTTTTATTACTCTCGGCGTAGTAATTGGTGTGTTCCGCAGGAAGATAATAATGTTCTTTAAGAATATTTCTGTAAACCGTACAAAAAAGAAGATAGAAAAAGAAGCAGCAAAGAAGGAAATGCCACAAGCAAAGCAGGAAGAAAAGCAAGAAATTAAACAAGAAGCGAAGCAAGAGGATACCGAATAGTGAGCGTAATTGACCTTATTTTCGGCACCTTTTTTGGCTTTGTCATGCACCTGTGCTATATAGTAACAGGTAATTTCGGCTGGTCTATAGTTATTTTTACACTCCTGACCAAGCTGATACTATTTCCAATTTCACTTATTTCACAAAAAAACTCGATAGTGATGGTAAAAATAAAACCAACCCTTGATGATATAACAGCGCGGTATGAAAACGAGCCGTCACTTTTGATGAAAGAACAAAAAGCTCTGTATAAAAAAGAAGGGTATAGTGTCATAAAAGCTTTATTACCTCTTCTTGTGCAGATACCGCTTATTATTGGTGTTATCAGTGTTATAAACAACCCGGTGAAGCATCTGGGAGACGGTGTTGACCCGGGCTTTTTTGGTTTGGACTTGTTTGCTCTGCCGGAAGGTAACCTATTTATTCCGGCGCTTGCGATACTATCTACGGTTTTTCTCTGCGTAATGCAAAATAAATATAATGTCATATCACGGGAGCAGGGTTTTTTCGGAAAATGGGGAGTGGCGCTGTTTCTTGTGATATTTACAGGTTGGTTTGTTTTTGTTGTCCCTGTTGGTGTTGGTCTATACTGGACATACAGTAATGTTTCGGGTGTGCTTGTGCTTGCTGTTTGTAATATTATCTATAATCCCAAAAAGTACATAGATTATGAAAACCGCTCGATAAAAATTAAACCGACAAAAGAAGAAAAAGTGGTTGCCCGGGAGCGCCGAAAGCTTGAAAAAACACGCGAGCGTGAAGATATGCAGCGTTTTTACAGTGCAGATAAAGAGCTGATATTCTTTTCCGAAGCAAGTGGTTTCTATAAATACTTTGAGGGTTTTATAGATTATATAATCGAGAATTCGGATATAACGGTACATTATCTGACAGCAGATATAAATGACCGGGTGTTTGGCTTTAATAAGCCGCAGTTTAAAGCTTATTTTTGCTCTCCGCACGGGCTTATTACCGCATTTATGAAGTTCGAAGCTAAAGTTGCAGTAATGACTCTTGCCGATTTGGATGTTTATCAATATAAACGCTCGATTGTTTGCAAGGATATCGAATATATATATACAGACCATGGCTTGGGCAGCTGTAACCTTACTCTCAGAACAGGTGCGCTCAATCACTACGATACTGTATTTTGTAACTGCACAGACTATAATGAAGAAATACGGTCAACGCAGCGTGTGTACGGTTTACCCGAAAAGAAACTTGTAAATGTCGGATTTGTGCTTTTGGATACTCTTATAGACAGTTATAACAAGTCTGTGCAGGAGTCCAAACAGAACTCTGAACAAAACTTTGTTCAGAGGGCAAATAAAAAGCCGCAGATACTGATAGCTCCGTCCTGGCAAAAGGATAATATTCTCGAATATTGCCTTTCTCCTTTGATGGAAGGTCTGTTTAAAACGGGTGCAAATATTATCTTGCGTCCTCACCCCGAGTTTATAAAACGTTTCCCCGGAAAGATGAAGAGCATTTTTACAAAGTACGAAGAGCAAATAAGCTCCGGAAAGCTCGAAGTTCAAACGGACTTCTCCTCAAACTCCACGGTATATAATTCCGACCTTGTAATAACCGACTGGTCAAGCATTGCGCTCGAATTTTCGCTTACTACAAAAAAGCCGTCTTTATTTATTAACACACCAATGAAGGTTATGAACCCCGAGTGGGAGAAGATTGGTGTAGAGCCTATGGATTTAAAACTGCGTGATGAAATCGGGGTTTCACTTGATGTAGACAAGCTTGGGTCTATAGATACTGTTGTGCAGGACTTAATCACCCGTAGAGATGACTACAAGACAGCAATAACCGACATTATAGATAAGCGGCTCTATAATGTCGGTTCTGTAGCAAAAGTTGGCGGGGACTATATTATTGAACAAATAATGACAAGGAGAAGTTAAGACTCTTTATCTTTTTCTTTTTGTTCTTTTAAGTATTTGCCCGCGTCCTTAAAGAAGCTGACAACAATAATAGTGACGATTATTCCTATCGGGAATGCGGCTATTATTGCTACGCTTTGCAGGCTGTTAAGTGAATTTTCCGAGAAGAGCAAAGCTATCGGGAATATAATGAGTAGAATTGCCCAGTAAGCTCGAACTCTTTTGTCCGGTTCCTGACCGGACTGTAATTCTTTTTGAGAGTATCCTGCCACAATCATTGTTAATACGTCAAAGGTGGTAGCATAAAACATTATCATTGTAATAGCAAGGAGCATCAGAGCAACAGCCGGTAGCGGCAGGGTCTGGAAGATTCCGATTATAGTTTCCGATATGTCAGCACCGCCGGCGATTGCTCCTGCAGAGTCAAGCCCGTGTTTCATCTGCTGAGCAAGCCCGTAGTTGCCGAGTACTATAAATGATGTGAATGTTCCTGCTAAACCCCAGCAGTAACCGCCGATTACAGTGTTTCTTATTGTTCTGCCTTTGCTTATTGTACCGATAAAGAACGGTGTAGCAATGCACCATGCCATCCAGTATGCCCAGTAGAAGATAGTCCAGTTTTGCGGGAAGGAATCTGTGCGGAGCGGATCTGTCCATGTTGAAAGACCGAGGAAGTTTTGTGCCAGATTTCCGATAGCGGAAACTCCTGTCTCAAGGATATACATTGTTTCGCCGCCAAGGAAAAAGAAGTAAACAAGCAGTGCAAAGAATAAGTAAACACAGAAGTTTGCGAGTTTAGCAATACCCTTCATGCCAAATAACACCGTGATAGTGTATACCAAGGCAATCAGAAGCAGTATCGATATTGTTAGTATAATAGTAGCGCCGATTCCGAAAACATGTGCAACTGCTGCCGAGAGAAGTGGCGTTGCAAGGGAGAAGGTTGTTGCGGTTCCTGCAATTAGCGAGAAAATTGCAACGACATCAATTACTTTTCCAAGAGGACCGTCAACTTTGTTTCCAAGCAGCGGACGGCAGGCTTGAGAAAATTTCTGTTTGGTTTGTCCTCTGATGTGAAGCATAAAACCAAACGCCACAGCAAGAACGATATAGAAGCTCCACGCTATGGGACCCCAGTGGAAGAGCGGGAAGGTTGATGCCCAAAGCTGCATTTCGCCGAGCTCATCAAGACGCGGCTCGGATGCGTAAAGTGCCCATTCACAAAGTGAATAGAAGAGAATATCCGCAGCCATAGTAGATGTAAAAATCATAGAACCCCACGCAAATGAGCTGTATTGCGGTTTATCAAGATTTCCGAGTTTAATCTTACCAAAACGCGAGAACGCCATGTACATGGTGGCGCCGAGTGCCAGTACTCCTATGACTATGTAGTAAATACCAAAATCATCTCCAAGGAAGTTTCTGACATTAGACAGGATGTTTTTTGATTGTTCGGGTAGTGTGACAAATAACACAAATAGTGTTATTACGCCTAAAAGCGGGACAATCATTGCAATCCAGTCGATATTTGAAGCTTTTTTTGTTTTTGTTTCTGACTCCTGATTCATTTGTTTTCCTCCATAAAAATACGATAATAATCTTTTGCAAATCTATATTGACGAAGTGAGTACTCGCCAAATTCCACTCCCATATGGCTTTTATACTCACACCAGTTACTCCAAAGCAGCCCGCACATTGCGATATATGCATATATTTTTACTTTTGTTTTATCCGGACAGCCTTCGGGGAAGTAGCTGTCTATCAAGGCTTCGATTTGCCCGCGCTCATACATTGAATAAACCGCAAACATTGCAATGTCTACATGAGGGTCTTGCATACCCGAGTATTCCCAGTCGATTAATCTAATTTTTTCCTCTTCAAAAAGGAAGTTGTCGGGAACAGCATCGATGTGGGTTAGTGTCCAATCTTTATCTGCTGACTCAATAAATCCTTTCAGCTTCATAACATTGGCTTTTGTTTCGGTGTAATCACGGAACATAGAGCCGGGTTTCAGCCACAGGCTTTCGTAATACTCTATGCGCTCGAAAATATCAAAGGTGTGCTCTGCTTTTAGATTCATATTATGAAATTCTCTGAGCTTTTTCATCGCCGCTTTGACGTCTACGATGCTAAGCGGGTCACAAACTCTTGCAGTTTCGAGAAATTTTGTGATTTTATAACCGGTTTTCGGGTCGATATATAAAACATCGTCGCTGAGGTTAAGCTTTGAAATAACTTGATATACTTGGTACTCCTGATCCCTGTTTATCATTTTATCGGTACCCTCGCCGGGGATACGCATGATGTATTTTATTCCATCGTGAGTAAATGTAAACGAATGGTTTGTCATGCCGACTTTTATGGGTTTGATATTTTGGATTTTCTCTTCGGTTACTTTAAAAATGTCGGCAATGGCTTTCATTATGGCGCTGTTTGAGGCTGTGTTATATGAATGGTCAAAAAGGCGCAGCTCTTCGAGATTTTCGAACTCGTGGACATTGCCGGTTTGCATA
>Ga0123356_10001705_pt1 | contig 24052 bp, 10 predicted proteins | sample TergutEmb28metaG_2_FD_92546 | JGI IMG/M metagenome (GOLD analysis project Ga0123356, IMG submission 92546) | Embiratermes neotenicus P3 segment gut microbial communities from Petit-Saut dam, French Guiana - Emb289 P3 | ecosystem: Host-associated > Arthropoda: Insects > Digestive system > Gut ...
CCAGGGAGTGGTCTCGTTGAATCTGACCCCACCAAAACCAACGAAACCACTCCCCAGTCCGGGAGGGAAGGGGGCGGTGAGGTCCCCCACCCAGCCCCACCCCCACCCAGCCCCTCCCCCACAAACCAGGGAGTGGTCTCGTTGAATCTGACCCCACCAAAACCAACGAAACCACTCCCCAGTCCGGGAGGGAAGGGGGCGGTGAGGTTGGGAGAGGGGTGCGCGGCTAGGGGCGGGGGGTTTTGGAGAACCAGCGGGGGGGGAGGACGGCGATGATGAGGGGGATGACTAGGGCGCCGGCCAGCCAGACGTAGGACCGAGCGAAGGCAGGGACGAGGATGTCGCCACCGGAGCCTTCTCGGGTGAGAAGCTCGCTGGTCGCAAACACGGCGACAGCCTGGGCAAAGAAGCAGGCCATTCCGGCGGCGACCCTCGTCCATGCGGAGTAGGCGGCGACGGCGAGCAGGCTGAAGGTGAGCCCGATGGGCACGGTGTTCCAGGAGCCGATCGACAGCAGGGCGTTGTGTTGGAAGGTTCCAAGGACGCCGATGACGGCGCCGCCGGTTGCGAACCTCGTCCCGCGCCACAGTGATACCGCAAGAGAGCGGGCCCGGGAGGGCGGCTTGGCAGGCTGGACCGGGAAGCTCGCCACCAGGGGGTCGGGGGAAGGAACCGGCAGCGCTGGCTCGATTGGGGGGGTGGGGTGAGGCGGGGGAGACCCCCCCCAGTCACCGGCGCTCACGGTAGTAGCCCTTCCTGCTCGCGGCGGGCGCGGTTTCGGGCTTTGGCGCGCTGCTCGGCGTCCAGCTCGACTTTGCGGATGCGCAGGGTCGCGGCTGTGACCTCGACGCATTCGTCTTCTGAGGCGAACTCCAGCGTTTGCTCCAGGCTCAGGCGCCTCGGCGGGCTCAGCCGCTCCAGCTCCTCGCCGGTGGACGAACGCATATTGGTCAGCCTCTTCTCCCTGGTCACATTGACATCCATGTCCTCGCTGCGGGGGTTTTCTCCGACGACCATTCCCTCGTAGACCTCGTCGCCTGGTCCTACGAAGAACGTCCCTCGCTCAGCAAGTGCAAGGAGAGCATACGGTGTCGCGACCCCCGTTCGATCCGCAACGAGCGAACCGGAGACCCGCGACTCGATCTTCCCCATCCACGGCTCGTGCCCACAGGCGATCGACGAGGCGATCCCGGTCCCCCGCGTCTCGGTGAGAAACGCCGTGCGAAACCCGATCAATCCCCTGGCCGGGACCACAAATTCCATCCGCACCCAGCCGGTCCCGTGGTTCGACATCGTCTCCATCCGTCCACGACGGGCGGCAAGCAGCTGGGTGACGGCCCCCAGATACTCCTCGGGCGCGTCGACCACCATGCGTTCCATCGGCTCGAGCAGCACTCCGCCCGGCCCGCGCCGCGTCACGACCCGCGGTTTGCCGACGGTCAGCTCGAAGCCCTCGCGCCGCATCGTCTCGACGAGGATCGCGAGCGCCAACTCGCCCCTCCCCTGGACTTCCCACAGGTCAGGCCGGCCGGTCGGCAGCACGCGGATCGAAACGTTCCCGATCAGCTCGCGATCCAGCCGCTCTTGAATCTGCCGCGCCGTCACCCGCGCCCCGCGCACGCGCCCCGCCAAAGGGGAGGAGTTCACCCCGATCGTCATCGAGATCGCCGGATCGTCCACCACAATCGCCGGCAGCGCGCGCGGGTCCGCCGGGTCGGCGAGCGTGTCGCCAATCATGATCTCGTCAATCCCCGCAATATGTACGATGTCGCCCGGTTCCGCCATCTCGACCGGCACCTGATCCAGGGCTCGCGTCGCCAACAGTTCCGTCACACGCACAAGGCGAGCGCCGTCATCGTCCGTGGGTTTGGCGCGGAGCCAGGCTACGGACTGGCCCTTGGACAGCGTGCCGTTGTGGACGCGGACCAGGGCGAGGCGGCCGAGGAAGGGGGAGGCGTCGAGGTTGGTGACGTGGGCTTGCAGCGGCGCGCCTTCCTCGTAGCGTGGGGCCGGAATCGTGGAGACGATCACGCGGAACAGCGCTTCGAGATCCTCCTCGTCGGGCAGGGTGCCATCCGCGGGCTGGGTCAGGCTCGCGCGCCGAGCCTTGGCAGCGGTGTACACCACGGGGACATCAAGGAGATGGTCAATCGCCAGGCTCGGGTCCTCCTCGTGGAGGTCAGCTGCGAGGGACAACAGGAGGTCAACCGCTTCCTCGACCACCTCAGCGATCCTCGCGTCGGAGCGATCGACCTTGTTGACAACGAGGATCACGGGCAAAGCTGCCGCGAGCGCCTTGCGGAGGACAAACCGCGTCTGCGGCAGGGGGCCTTCCGAGGCGTCTACCAGTAGAAGCACCCCGTCCACCATCGACAGGCCCCGCTCGACCTCGCCACCGAAGTCCGCATGTCCGGGGGTGTCAACGACGTTGATGATCATCCCCTCGGCGTGCCCCACCGCTGCCGGGCCGGAGTAGCGCACCGAGGTGTTCTTCGCCAGGATCGTGATGCCCTTTTCGCGCTCAAGGTCACCGGAGTCCATCGCACGCTTGGGCACATCGCGCCTGGTCCCAAAAGCCCCTGTGAGGTGCAGCATAGCGTCGACCAACGTCGTCTTCCCGTGGTCGACATGCGCCACGATTGCGACGTTGCGCACCTCAGATCGCACAGCCATCGGCGGTATCTTAGGTCAACCCCTAGCCAGAAAGTGCGAGTTCGAGGCTGCCGCCCGGAATGGCGTCGAGGAGAGCCTGGGTGTACTCGGTCTTCGGGTTGGCAAAGACCTCCTCGGTGGCGGCCTGTTCGACCAACTTGCCGGTCTGCATGACGCACACCCAGTCCGAGACCTTGCGGACCACGGCTAGGTCGTGCGTAATAAAGAGGTAGGTGAGCCCGAGATCCGCCTGCAGCGTCGCCAGAAGCTCGAGAATCTGGGCCTGGACCAGCACGTCAAGTGCGGAGACGGCCTCATCACAGACCACGACCTCGGGGTCCAAAGCCAGCGCCCGAGCCACCGCCACACGCTGTCGTTGCCCGCCGGACAGCTCGTTGGGGAAGCGCCGCATCGTCGAGGCCGGGAGCGCCACGTGGTCGAGCAGCTCACGGACCTTGGCTTCGCGCTCCTTTTTGGTGCCGATCTTGTGGGTGCGCAGCGGCTCTTCGATGGTCCTGTAGATCGAATACATGGGGTCGAGCGAGCCATAGGGGTCTTGGAAGACCGGCTGGACGCGGTGTCGGAAGTTGAACAGGTCCTTGCCTCGCAGGTGCGCGACGTCGCCACCGTCGAACATGACTCGGCCCGCCGTGGGCTCAAGCAGTCGCAGGACGATGTTGGCGACCGTGGACTTCCCCGAACCCGACTCGCCGACCAGCGCGACGGTGGTGCCATGCGGGACGGTGAAGGAGACGTCGTCGACAGCCTTGAAGGTGGCCGCCTTGCGTCCGGGCGTGCGCCCACGGATCGTGAATTCCTTGGTCAGGTGGTCAATGACCAGCAGGTCCTTTGGCCGTCCCCCCGTTCCGCCGCCAGCCTTGCGCTCGCTAACCCCCACCACAGCCGAGCTTGCGGACGATGGCGCCTGCTCGCCATCGTGCGTATTCTCAACAACGGTCGTGATGCGGTTGGCGCGCATCCTGCGTGAGGACAGCGAGGGAGCGGCGGCTACGAGGCGCTGGGTGTAGGGGTGGCGCGGGCCTTTGAGGATGGTGAGCGACGGGCCTGACTCGACGACCTCGCCGCGGTACATGACAACGAGGTGCTCGGCGCGCTCGGCGGCCAGGCCGAGGTCATGGGTGATGAGGAGCGTCGCGGTGTCCAGGCCCTTGGTGAGGTTGCCGAGGTGGTCAAGGATCTGCCGCTGGACGGTGACGTCGAGCGCGGAGGTGGGCTCGTCGGCGATCAGCAGGGCGGGGCGGGCGGCCAGGCCCATCGCAATCAGGGTGCGCTGACGCATGCCGCCGGAGAACTCGTGGGGGAACTGGCGGGCGCGGCGGGCAGCGTCGGGCAGGCCTGCCTCGGCGAGGAGGCCGGTGACGCGGTCCTTGGCGTTTCCGCCGGTCACGTGCGTCTCGGCGAGATTCTCCGCGTCGGTGACGCCGGCCTGGCGCAGGAAAGCGGTGGCCTCCATGCGGGTCGTGAAGCCGGGGATGAGCTTTTCCTCGAGCTTCTCGATGTCAATGCCCTGGGAGGCGACCTCGGCGAGGAGCGCGGCGCGGCCTTTGGTGGACAGGTAGAGGCGACCGTCCTCGGTATCGGCGACGTGGACGGCGAGCTCCTCGGCGAGGTGCTGGTAGGTCGAGCGCGAGGGGTCAATCCCGTTGGCTTCCAGCGCCTCGCGGACCTGGCGGCCGATCCTCCAGACGGGGTCAAGATTCGACATCGGATCCTGGGGAACCATGCCGATGCGGGCGCCGCGCACCTCCACCATCTTCTTGCGGGAGGCGTGGGCAATGTCCTCACCTTCGAAAATGATCTCGCCTGAGGTGACCTTGCCCGTGCCCGGCAGCAGGCCGATGACGGAATGCGCGAGCGTCGACTTCCCCGAGCCCGATTCGCCGACGATGGCGACCGTCTGGCCTGGGTAAACACACAGATTCGCGCCGCGCACGGCTTCGAGTGGGCCGGCACTGGTCTCGAAGGTGACCCATAGGTCGCGGACCTCGAGCAGCGGGTCTTTCTTCGCCGGGCTCATCGGGTGGCCGACTTCGGGTCAAGGGCGTCGCGCACGGCGTCTCCCAACAAGATGAAGGCAAGGACCGTCAAGGCGAGCGCTCCTGCGGGATAGAGGAGGACCGAGATGTGGGTCTTGACTGTTACCTGGGCGTTAGCGATCTCGTGGCCCCAGGACAGGACGCTGGGCGGGAGACCCACCCCCAGGAAGGACAGCGTGGCCTCAAGGACGATGAAGGTCCCCAGGCTCGTCGTCGCTGTCACGATGATGGGCGCGATTGAGTTGGGGAGGATGTGTCTCAATAAGATGGCGTACTTCCCCAGGCCTAGGGCTTTGGAGGCCGTGACGAAGTCGCTGGCTTTGGCCTCGATGGCGGCGCCGCGGGCCACGCGGGCCACCGGGGTCCAGGCGAATAGGGAAATCACGAGGACCACCGAGAGGGCTGTTGCTCTATCGCGGAAGACCTGCATGACGACGACAGAGGCGAGAACGATTGGAACGGCATAGAAGATGTCAACGATGCGCCCGAGAATCCCGTCGAGCCAGCCACCGAAGTAGCCGGCGAGCTGCCCGACCGTCGCGCCGATGAGCGCGGTGAACAGGGCCGAGAGGATGCCGACGGTCATGGACGTCCTGGCTCCGTAGATGACGCGAGCCCAGATGTCGCAGCCCTGTCGGTTGAAGCCAAGGGGATGGCCGGAGGTCGACGGATCCATGGATCGGCCGAGCTCACAGTGGGTGGGCGACTCGGAGGTGAAGATGCCCGGGAAGAGAGCAATCATCGTGAGCGCTGCGATGAGAAACACAGAGATCCAGAAGAGGGGGCGGCGCCTCAGCGCCCGCCACGCGTCAGACCAGAAGGAGGAGATGGGGCCCTCCGTGCGCAGCTCATCGATGGCACCGAGCTTTGTCTTCTCGGGGTCGGCACAGAAATGGCTCTGGTCGAGGGAGGGCTTGTCAGCAAACGTCGTGTCACTTGGCATAGCGAATCCTCGGATCAAGTGCGGCGTAGAGGAGGTCCACGAGGAGGTTCGCGATCATGATGACGATCACCAAGACCGTGACGATCGAGACGACGGTCGTGGGTTCACCTCGCGTGATCGCGCGGTACAGAGTGTGACCGATCCCGTTGACGTGGAAGACACCCTCGGTGACGATGGCCCCGCCCATGAGGGCTCCCAGGTCGCCGCCGAGGAAGGTGACGACGGGGATCAGTGAGTTCCGCAGGATGTGGCCTGTGACCACTTTGCGTCTCGTCACCCCCTTGGCCATCGCGGTCCTCACGAAGTCGGCGGTCTGAGTCTCGATGACCGACGTCCTGGTTAATCGAAGGACGTAGGCAAACGAGACGGAGCCGAGGGTGATGGCAGGCAAGGTCAGGGCTCTCCAGGACGCGCCACCTGTCGCGGTGGCTGGGAGAATCCCCGCTTTCAACCCGATGAAGTATTGGAGGACGAAGCCGATGACGAAGGTCGGGATCGAGATCACGACGAGCGAGACCGCGAGGAAAGAGGTATCGAAGATCCCTCCGCGCCGGATGCCCGAGATGAGACCGACCGCGACGCCCAGGATGCCCTCGATCGCCAGGGCGTAGACCGCCAGCTTTGCGGTCGTGGGGTAGACCTGGGCAATGATGTCGAAGACAGGTCTCCTCTGGAAGCTCATCCCGAGGTCGAGCGTGAACACGCCCTTTATGTAGTACCAGTACTGTACGAAGAACGGCTGGTCAAGGTGGTATTCGGCCCGAATTCTGTTCGCCATCGCGATCGGGAGGCCCCTTTCACCTCCCATGGCCTGGATCGGGTCGCCCGGCATGGCGAAGACCAACGCATAGATGAGCAAGGTCGCGCCGAAGAACACCGGGATCATCTGCAGCAACCGCTGGCCGACGTATCGCGCCACAGTGCACTCACTCCTTCCACGGCGAACCGGGGTGGGCAGCCTCACCAGGCTGCCCACCCCGGTTCGATGTCAGCACATCATCTCACGGATGTGGAGTGGTTGTGAAGTTGACTAGCTTCTCACCAAGGGTTGATTGCGTCGGCCTGCGCCCACAGCTCCCTGGCCTTCTCGGGGTTGAACGTGAGAACGTCGTTGCCCGGGATGTTGCCAGACCAGCCGCTGACGACCGGGGACGTGAAGTCCTGGGCCGGCGAGCGCGTGCCTTGGAAGATGGTGTCGCAGATAGCAGCGCGGTCGATGGCCATCGACAGAGCGGCGCGACGGAGCTTGCCCTCATCGCCCTCGAAGTGCGGGAGGTACTGCGGGATGGTGAAGGACTGGAAGACAGCCCCGCCCTGGTTCACGTGCGAATCGGGGAACTCATCCTTGTACGTGGTGATGGACACCTCGGGGATCGCGTCGATGATGTCGAGGTCGCCAGTCTGAACGTCCACGTAGGCAGCGTCGAGGCTTTCGTAGAAGGTCAGCTGGACGCCGTCGTTGAGGACCTTCTGGGCGCCCTTGTAGCTGGGAGAAGGAACCATCGTGATGGACTCGTTGTGCTTCCAGGCGTCAGCGCCGTCGAGCATGAGCGGGCCGTTGCCGATCGGGTTGGCGCCGAAGTCTTCGGTCACAACGCCGTCCTCGTCGAATGCCGAGGGAGGCAGCGGCGCGAAGGCCGAGTAGCCGAGCTGGAGCGGGAAGTCGCCGACTTCCTCGACGAGCTTGACGGTGAAGGTGAGGTCGTCAACCTTCGCCAGGCCGGTGTCCTTGATGTGGGCATCTTCGTCGTAGCTGAAGCCCTCGATGCGCTCGAAGAAGTAGGAGGACAGACGCTCGTTCGAGGCGAGTGCGCCATCGTCCCAGGCGTTGATGAAGGCGTCGGCGTTGACCGCGGAGCCGTCAGAGAAGACCTGGCCGTCCTTGATCTTGATCGTCCACGTGATGTTGTCATCGGAGGTGATCGAATCAGCCATCTCGTTGTACACGTTGCCGTCGTTGTCGTAGGCGACGAGCATGGAGAAGATCAGGTCGAGCACCTTGCCACCCTGGACCTCGTTCGTGAGGGAGGGGATGAGCGGGTTCTGCGGCTCACCAGCGTTGGCGGTGACAAAGCCGCTGTCCTTCTTGACCTCGTTATAGACGGGGACGGACTTCCAGTTGAAGACCACGTCCGACACGTTGTCGGGGTTCCACACGCCAGAGGTGTTCTGGTACCACAGCGGGACGGCGGGGAGGTCCTCGAAGAGGACTTCCTGAGCCTTGATGAGGGCGGCGTTCGAGTCTTCCACAGACTTGGCGGCGCGAGACTCGTTGACGAAGTCGTCGAAGGCCTGCGACGAGTACTTGCCGTCATTCGACCCAGCGTTCGTGTAGTACAGCGGGCCGAGGAAGTTGTCGAGGCCGGGGTAGTCGGCCTGCCAACCGGTCCTGAAGGGAGTCTCGATCTGGCCGGAGGTCACCGCGTCGCGCAGCGACTTGAAGTCAGGGTAGACATTGGAGTCAACCTCGATGCCGAGGTTGTTGTGGATCTGGTTGAGTACTGCCTCAACCCAGGCCCCGTGGGCGGAATCGCCGTTGTAACCGATCTTGAAGACCGTGTCGCTCGTTGCAGGCGGTGGCTCGGGCTCGGGCTCTGGCTCGGACGTCGTAACGTCGTCGCTTGGGGGCTCAGGCGTCTCATCGCCGTCGCCGCCCTTCCCGCCGCACGCGGCGAGGGACACGACCACAAGAGCAGCAATCGCGCTAGCGGCGATGCGTCGTTGCTTAAGAATCATGGAGCTTTCTCCTCGATGTTGGCTGCGCGGCCAGATGTCCCGACTCGCGCGTAAGGGACCAACATAGCGGACACCATTCACCGTAATGAAATCGCAACAATTGGCTGCTCGCTGAGCAGCTATTGCCGCGTTGCCGCCCTCAGGGCTCGACGACGCTGCCTCGCGAGAGCCTGCTCGACGGGATCCGGCAGGGGAACCGCTGCGATCAGGGCTTTCGTGTAGTCCTCGCGAGGGGCTCGCAGCACCTCGTCAGCGGTTCCCGACTCGACCAACTCCCCGTCTTTCATCACGGCGATTCGGTCAGCGAGCATGTCAACAACCGCCAGATCGTGAGTGATGAAGAGGCAGGCGAAGCCCGTCTCATGCTGGAGGCGAACAAACACTTCGAGAACCTTGGCCTGAACCGAGACGTCCAAGGCGGAGGTCGGTTCGTCGGCAACGACGAGCTCTGGCCTCATCACCAAGGCCCGCGCGAGCGACACTCTTTGCCTCTGCCCTCCTGACAATTCATGGGGGTAGCGCTCCGCGAATTCCACGGGAAGCTCCACCGCCTCAAGCAACTCCGCGGCCCTGGCTCGCCGCTCCCCGACCGTCCCCTCCTGTGCCACCTTCATCGGCTCAGTGATACAGGCCCCCACGCTCATCCGCGGGTTCAGCGACGCTGCCGGGTCCTGGAACACAAACCCCAGTCGCCGCCGCAATGTCCGCAGGTCACGCGCAGATACCGACCCCAGAGGCGTTCCCAGCAACTCGATGACACCCCCGGTCGGCTCCTGCAGTCCAACAGCACAACGCCCCAGCGTCGTCTTGCCCGACCCGGACTCCCCCACGAGCGCGAGAATCTCGTGAGCATGGAGGTCGAGGTTGACCCCGCGCACCGCATGCACAGGCGGCGACCCGATCCGCCCCGGGAAGGAGACGTGCAGATCCCGCATCGCCATCACGACCCGCGAAGCGACCGGCGGTGGCGCGACCTCATCCATGATCGCCGGTCGCGGCTTGCCCAGGTGCGGCACCGCCGCCAGCAGATGCTGCGTATAAGGATGGTGTGGGTTCGCAAACAGCTCCGCCGCCGAGTTCTCCTCGACAATCTCGCCCTGGAACATGACCGCGACCCGGTCCGCGAGGTCGGCCACCACGCCCATGTTGTGGGTGATGAGGATGATCGCCGTCCCCAGCTTCTCGCGGAGGTCGTGAAGCAAGTCGAGAATCTGCGCCTGCACCGTCACGTCGAGAGCAGTCGTCGGCTCGTCGGCGACGATGAGCTCCGGATCGCAGCTCAACGCCATCGCTATCATGACCCGCTGCTTCTGCCCTCCCGACATTTGGTGTGGGTAGCAGTGCACCCGCACCTCGGGATCAGGGATCCCCACGAGGTCAAGCAACTCCACCGCCCGCGCCATCGCCGCCTTCCGAGACAAGGGCCGATGCGACCGCAGAGCCTCCGAAATCTGCCATCCCACCGTCCTCACAGGATCCAACGCGGTCGAAGGCTCCTGAAAGATCATCGAGATCCGATCACCCCGCACCCGCCGCACCGCCTCGCCCTTGAGGCCAACGAGTTCCGTGTCATCCAATTGCGCCGATCCTTCGATCCGCGCGGTCCGCGGCAAGAGACCGAGCATTGCCCGCGACGAGACCGTCTTCCCCGATCCCGACTCACCGACAATAGCGAGAATCTCCCCCGGCTTTACATCAAATGCAATCCGTCGCACCGCTCGAATCGGCTCACCATCCGTCTGAAAAGACACAGAAAGGTCGCGCACTGCCAGGTGAGCAAGACTCGCAAGCGCGGTAGTCGTCATCGTTCATCACCTTCTTTGTCGGACGATGGCGGAGCTGGGCTTTGTTCGCTCGGTGGGGCGTGGGCGCGTGCGGTGTCCGTCATCGTCGGCTGGGTGGCGACGCTGCGGACCATGGCCTCGAGTTCTGCCTCGTCAGCGGTCGTGGCGCCACCACGGGTGCGCAGGAGCGGGTTGAGAACGTCGTTGAGCGACTCCCCCACGAGCGCGACCCCCGCGACAATGAGAACGATGGCGATTCCTGGGAACACTCCCGTCCACCAGATTCCGTTCGTGACGTCGGACAACGCCTTGTTGAGGTCGTATCCCCACTCGGCGGCCGCAGTGGGCTCGATTCCGAAACCGAGGAATCCCAAGCCGGCGAGAGTGAGGATCGCTTCGGAGGCGTTGAGCGTGGCGAGAACGGGGAGGGATTGGGAGACGTTGGCGAGGATGTGGCCGAACATGATGCGGGCGGGGCGGGCCCCGGCGACGCGGGCCGCATCGACATAGGGCTCGGCCTTCGCTGACATTGTCGCATTGCGGATAACGCGGAAGTATTTCGGAACAAAGACGACCGTAATGGAGACAGAAGCAGCGAAAATGCCGCCAAAGGCGCTTGATTGTCCTCGCGAAACCATGACGGAAACAATGATCGCCATTAGAAGCGAAGGAAATGCGTAGAGCGCGTCGGTGACTAACACAAAGACGCGGTCCACCCAGCCGCCAACATAGCCGGAAAACACACCCAGCGGAACACCGACGACGATGGACATTGCGGTGGCGAGGAGGACAACGAGGACGGCGGTGCGGGCTCCGAAGATGATGCGGGACAGGACGTCCATTCCACCCACGGTCGTGCCCAAAAGGTGCGCTGAGCTGGGGGGAAGCTGGGTGCCGAAGAGTCCGTCGGGGCCGCGGATCGCGTTGAACGAGTAGGGGGCGATGACGTCGGCTAGGAGCGCGACGACGACGAAAAAGGCGATGAGACCGATTCCGATGAGGAGCATCGCGCGCTGGAGACCATGGGTGGAGCGGATCAGGGCGAGGCCGGGGATCTTGCGGCCAGCGCGCGGCGGGGTTCTCACGGCGGGAACCGAGGTCGGGTCGAGGACAGCCATCAGTACCTCACCCTCGGATCGACGAGCGCGTTGATGACGTCAACGAGGAAGGAGCTGACGGCGACAACGATGGCGATGGCCGTGACCAGGCCTTGGACAGCGACGAAATCCCTGGCGAGGAGGTACTGGGACAGGATGTAGCCGATCCCCTTCCACTCGAAGGTGGTCTCGGTCAAGATCGAGGAGCCGAGCAGGAGGGCGATTTCCATCCCCATGACGGTGACGACGGGGATCAGCGCGTTGCGGTAGGCGTGGCGGGAGACGACCTTGCGCTCGGGGACGCCGCGGGCGCGAGCGGCGGTGACAAAGTCCGTGCGCATCGTCTCGAGCATGTTGATGCGGATGAGGCGGATAAAGATCCCGGCGGTGAGAAGGCCAAGGGCGGTCGCGGGCAGGACGGCGTGTTTCAGCACGTCAGCGATGTATTCGCCGTTGCCGGAGCGGATCGCGTCAACGATCATGAAATGCGTGGTCGAGCCCTGTCTATCGAGGGCTAGCTGGACGTCTGTGGAGGCTCTACCGCTCGAGGGAAGCCAGCCCAGCTTCGAGGAGAACAGGAGCTTGAGGAGCAGGCCGACAAAGAAGACGGGGGCTGCGTAGAAGAGGATCGCGAAGCTTCGGATCGTGACGTCGGCGATCCGGTCGTGGAATCGGGCGGCCAGGCGTCCGAGCGGGATCCCGACGAGGAAGGCGACGAGGAGAGCCCAGATCACGAGCTCCAAGGTGGCGGCGCCGTTGGTGATCAGGACATCGGAGATCCGTCGATGGTCGGAGAACGAGGTTCCGAAGTCGCCGCGCACCACCTGGCTGAGGTACTCGCCGTACTGGACCAGGACGGGTCGGTTGTAGCCCGCGGATTCGCGTCGAGCTTCCAGCTGTTCGGGGCTGAGGCGACCGCCCTGAGCTGCGGTGATGGGGTCGCCGATGACCCGCATGAAGAAGAAAACGACCGAGACGAGGATGAAGACCGTGGGGATGATGAGGACGAGCCGGAGCGCGAGGTAGCGCAGCAGCGCTCCGCGCGAAGTTCTCATCGTGGCCAACGGGCGAGGCCTTCATCTTGGGGGCCGCGCGGGCTGATCCCCTGGGGGCTTTCAGCCCGCGCGGGCCAGGTCGTGCTTTCGGGTTAGTTGCCGCCGTAGGCGTCGCAGACGGCGGTGTTGGCTCCCGGAAGTCCATCGGGGACGAAGGAGCACAAAGGGGTGTAGGTGTTCTTGTAGACGGCCTCAGCCAGTTCATGACGATCGATCGAGGCTGCGACAGCCTTGCGGATCGCCACCTTCTGCTCGGGAGTCTCGCCCGGCTGGATGTCGAGGTTGAACACGATGTAGCGGATCTCGCCGCCCGGACCCCTGACGACGTTGACCTTGCCACCGTCTTCGAGGGCCTGAATGTCGGTGGGGCTCAACGAACGGTGCGCCACGTCGATGGCGCCCTGCTCGATCTCAAGCCGCATATTCGACTCGTCGGCGTAGTACTTCATCGTCGCTCCCCCGTTGGCAACGGCGCCCTGAGCACCGACATAAGCCGGGTTCGGGGTGTACTCGATCAGCTCGTTGACCCTGTAGGAGGTGATGGTGTACGGACCAGCGAAGGCGTTGGCGGCGACAATGTCGTCATCCGCGACCAGTGCATCAGCGGGGAAGACGTCGTTGTCGACGATCGGTCCCACCGGCGAGGCCAAGACCTGCGGGAAGGTGACGTCGTTCGGAGAGGTGAGGTTGAAGTTCACCGTGAGATCGTCGGGGCACTCAACAGACGCCAGGTTCTCCAGGAGCGAAGACGGGCCGTTCTCGTCGGCGATCGCCAGCTGACGATCGTAGGAGTGCTTGACGTCATTCGCGTCGAGGGTGTTGCCGTTGGCCCAGGTCAGGCCCGCGCGAATGGTGCAGGAGTAGGTCGAACCATCGTTGGTGAACTCGCAGGACTCGGCGAGATCCGGCACCGGTGACGGGTTGCCCGGGGCGAACCCCAAAACGAAGGGGTACACCTGGTAGTGAACGTTGTAGGAGCCGTTGTCATAGGAGCCGGCGGGGTCAAGAGCGGTGATCTTATCGGTGGTGCCGACCTTGATCACTGCAGTGCCGTCATCGTCCTTAACAATCGGGGCGAAGCGGAACTGGAAGGAGGCGTCGAGGGTCTTGTCAACCCCAGTGACGGTGAGACCCGTGACCGCGACCTGGGAGCCCTGAAGCAGCGGGACGGTCGGCATGTGCTTGGCGAGCTCGATCTGGAGCTCGGCGAGGACAGCGTTGCGGGCGTCGGGGTCAGTGTTGGTGCGCTCCGCGTCGAGAAGCTCGGTGACACGATCGTCGGAGAAGCCGTTGTGCAGGAAGTTGTCGACGGAGAAGAACGGGGTGAGGTAGTTGTCGGCGTCAGGGAAATCGGGGAACCAGCCGAGCTGGAAAACGGGATAGTCGGTGGTGCGCTGCTGGTTGTAGGTGACCCACTCAGTCTGCTGAAGCTCGACCTTGAACAGGCCGGTCGCCTCGAGCTGGGACTTGATCGTCGCGTACTCCTGGTCGGAGGACGAGCCGTAGTGGTCTCCGTTGTACTGAAGCTTGAGCTCAACGGGTGTTGAGACACCAGCGTCGGCGAGGATCTGCTGGGCGAGTCCGGTGTCGGCACCGGAATCGTCTGGACTCTTTCCGCCACAGGCGGACAGGATGAGAGCGGCGACCGCAACAAAAGCGACTGCGGCGGCGCGTCGGGGCGGGCGTGCCATGAGGAAGACCTCCTTCAAATGGGCGATTGTCGACTCGCGGACGAGCCACGCGCTTGTCCCGCTCCCGCGTCCAGTCCCCAACGGTGGCGCGACGCGGGGCGGGACGACGAAAGAGCAGGTACGCGATGCGGACAAGACAACACCAGTAGTAGGCCGAGATGCAAACTGTTGCGCCTGGGGGGGTATCCCCCAGTTTCGCGATCACTTGACGTGAGGCATGCGTGTCCACCTCTTGGTTCGGGTGGCGGCGGGGTGACAGGTACCACACCCCCCACAGCGCCGAGTGCGAGGAATCCGACAATCCAAAGGGTCTGACAGCGCTCCAAATTGTCGGATTCCTCGCACTCGATGAGAGGTGGGGTGGGGGCGGGGTGGGTTGCATAGGTGTGGGGAGGATCCCGCCCAACGTCCTCGACATTGGCCGTACTGCAGCGGACCGCCAACGCCGAGGATCAAAGGGTAGATCCTCCCCACATCCCTAGAGACACGGAAGCTACCCGCGACAGCACGCGCCCTCGCCCACAGCGAAATCCGAGCCCCCACCAGGGCTGTTGCCAAGGCGGTTGCCGGGGTGGGGGGTAAGGAAGGAGGATCGCCGTGACAGGAAGGGCGGGAGGGCCCCGCCGACCGGTCCCCGCCGACCGGTCCCCGCCGACCGACCGGTTTCCGGCCCCCGCCGACCGACCCGTTTCCGGCCCCCCACCGGACCTGGGAGTGGTTTCGTTGGTTTTGAGGGGGTCAAATCCAACGAGACCGCTCCCCAGTCTGAGGAAGGAGGAAGGGGAGGGGTCACCGAGGCGGGAAGACGGAAGGTCACCGAGGCGGGAAGGGGCGGCAGGGCCTCGCCGACCGGTCCCCGCCGACCGACCCGTTTCCGGCCCCCCACCGGACCTGGGCGTGGTTTCGTTGGTTTTGAGGGGGTCAAATCCAACGAAACCGCTCCCCAGTCTGAGGAAGTAGGGAAGGGAGGGGTCACCGAGGCGGGAAGACGGAAGGTCACCGAGGCGGGAAAGGGCGGCAGGGCCTCGCCGACCGGTCCCCGCCGACCGACCCGTTTCCGGCCCCCCACCGGACCTGGGAGTGGTTTCGTTGGTTTTGAGGGGGTCAAATCCAACGAAACCACTCCCCAGTCTGAGAAAGGAGGGAAGGAAGGGGTCACCGAGGCGGGAAGACGGAAGGTCACCGAGGGGAAGGGGTAAGTCACCCGGGGCGGGAAGACGAAAGGTCTCCGGGGCGGGAAGGGGTAAGTCACCTGGGCGGGAAGGGGTAAGTCACCTGGGGTGGGAGGGGGAAGGTCACCTGGGCAAAGGGGGGAAGGTCACCTGGGCAAAGTGGGGGAGGATCCGCCGCCTCATTCGAGACCGGTGGTACTGCAGCGGACCCCCGAGGGGCGAAAGTGCAGCGCGCGAACCCTCCCCACGTACATGAGACGCATCATCTCCCCAGTCATGACGCGAATACCCCACCAATCCCTTACCGGAACCCCCCCTGACCAGCGCTTACCCACCTCCCCGCTCCCCACCCCCCAGGGGCAAAGGCCAATTATCCAGGTCTGGGCGAGGTTGTCTCGAGCAGAGCTCGCATCCTCAGTGCTCTGACCAGGGCAAACGCGGACGGCTTTCCCATTGTGGGCGAGGTAGACCTGGACAATTGACCTTTGCATGCTGGGGAGGGCGGGAGGCAGCGGTGTCGAGCGGGGAGGACGGGGCGGGGGATCCCGTGAGGTGGGGCGGGGGATCCCGTCAGCGCGGCGATTGTCTCGAAACGTGCAGTCCAAGACCGCTGTCGGGGTTCTTCGACTGCACGTTTCGTGAGAATCGGTGGGGTGGGGGCCCGGGGGGGCAGTGGGCCCGGGGGGCGGGGGCCCCGGGGGGCAGGGGCCCCGGGGGGCGGGTGGGGTGGGACCCCCCGGGGGTGGGCCCCCGGGGGGCAGGGGCCCCGCGGGCGGGGCCCCTGGGGGGTGGGCGGGGCACCCCCGGGTGCCCCGCCCTGGGGGTTACTTAGTGATTTGGATGGTTAGGGCTGCTTTCTTGCCGTTTACGGTGGCGGTCACAACTGTGGTGCCGGCGGCTAGGGCGGTGACTTGGCCGGTGGCGTCTACGGAGGCGAACTTCTTCTTGGAGGACTTCCACTTGGGGACGGCGCCGGTGGACTTGGGGGGCACAGCTCCTGCTTTGAGGAGCATCTTGGTGCCGACCTTCATCTTCTTCTTGCCCTTGATCGTCGCCTTGGTGGTCTTGACCGCCTTGGCGACGACCGTTACCGCAATGGTCACCGCCTTGCCGCCGATCGTGACCGACACGGCGGACTTGCCCGGCTTCTTGGCTGCCTTGAGGTTGAGGACAACCGCCGCACCGAGCACGACCTTCCCGTTGGACTGGCCAACCACGGGGGCGCTGCCGCCCGGGAAGGTTGCCGTCACGGCGTTCGGGTTCGAATTCTTGACGAGGATGGACGTGGCTCCAGCCTGGCCCGGGCCAGGATCTGTGATCAAAGTGACCTTTGCGGCCTTGCCTGCCTGGAGGTTGATCTTGGTCACCGCAGCCCGCACGGCCGACGCTGTCGGATCCGGGGGCGTGGGTGGTGGAGCGGGCTTTGTGGGCGGCGCGGCAGGCTTGGTGGGCGGCGGGGCGGGCTTGGTGGTGGGGGGTGGAGGTGGCGCGGTCGTGGTTGGGACTGTTCGGGTCAGCGCGACGGTCTGCGACCACTCAGGGTCGGTTCCCAGGCTGGGATAGGACAGGGACGTGAGGCTTAATGGGCCCGCCGCGGTGGGCGTGAGGATTACCGTGATGGGTCCATCGGCGTAGGTGAAGAGCACCGTGTCGGGGGCGATCGTTGCGTTGTCGGCGAAGAGCGAGATCTGACCCTGCCAGGGGCCGTTGGGAGCGATCGTCACTTCGATTGGCTCGCCCACGACAAGCATGTCGGCGTCATGGGTGACGTCGTAGGCCGTCGCCGGCGTGATCACGGTGGTTGAGCCGTAGACGCCACCCGGGGCGGTGGCGGCTATGACGGTGCGGCCGGGTTGGTCCGGCTTCCAGGAGAATCCGACCGATGGCGAGTCCCCGGCTGGGAGTGTCACCACTCCGTCCGGCGGAGTGAGCGTCCCGTTCGCTGGAGTCTGGCTGATCACCAGACCTCCCCCTGCCCAGGGCCCGTCGGGCGTCGCGAAGAAGGACGCCGCCGGCTGGCCCATGGCGAGCTGGGTGGGACCGGTGATGATGACATCGGAGGCCCAGGTGGTCACCGAGGCCACGTCGTCCAGGATGGAGGGGTTCATCGAGATCCCCATGATCCCGTTGTCGCCGGCGGCATGAGCCGTGTAGGTGAAGGTCTTTGATGTCTCGCCTCGGTCAAATGTCACGACCATGGGCTCGATTTCGGCCAGGCCGTAGAAGTCAATGAGGAGGATCATCCCGGTGTAGACACCATCAGGGGTGATCGTGTAGGTGATCGGCACCCCGACGGGGGCCTCGGTGGCTGTTGTCGTGATTGTGTAGGAGATAGCGGGCACCGCCAGGTTCAGCGTTTCGCTCGCGATCTGCAGGTTCGCACCGTTGAAGGTGTTGATCGTCGCAGTGGCGGTGATGTAGACCTCGCCGCCGGCGGCAGGAATGTAGGTGAAGGACTTCGGAGCGTTGTCGCCAGCCCAGGTCAGGGACGGTACCGAAAACACGCCTCCGACTCCGCGGTCCGACAGGGTGACTTCCCCGACGTAGGGGCCCGTGGGTTGGATCGTGTACTTCAAGGTCTCGCCTCGGCCACCCCACTGCGGCCCGGTCATCGAGATCTCGTCGCCGGCGGGCGGCTGAGGTCGGGCCGAGCCTTGGAACGGGGCGCTCGTGAGTCCCGAGGCTTCTGCGTGAATAGCAAAGGAGCCGGTGGTGGAGGGTGTGAAGGTGAAGGAAGCAGAGGTTTGCCCCTCGACAAAGTCCAAGTACGACGGACTCAACACCCCACCCGCAGGCTCGACGGAGAGGTAGACGCGACCCACGAACGGTCCATCGGGAGTCACCGTGAACTGGTACGCGACTCCAGCGACATACTCGCGCGGGGTATCCGACACGCCAGCGGGCGCGAGCGCCGGGACAACCAGACCAGCCAGGAGCCCAGCAGAAACCACGCCCCCAGCAACATCATCAGCGACAACCCCAGCAGAAACCACTTCACTACTCGGCGAAGTAGTAGGCGACCCGTCCGGTCCCAGCCCAGTCACCACAATCGCTCCGGCCGCCACAGTGATCCCCACAGTGGCGGACGTCAGAACGGGGTTGCCGGTGCCAGTGATAATGACGGATCCACGCTGGTTTGCGGTGTACGTCACCTCGCGGCTCGAGACAGTCGAGGTGAAGGGAAGCGCGACCCGCAGGGGAGTCGTCACACCATCAACCGTGAACTTGCCCTGGCCAATGGGGTCGGTGAGGGTGATTGTCCCGGAGTAGGGCCCGTTCGGCGTGATCGTGATGGTCGTTGAGTCTCCGACCTCCAGCGACTTGTTGGCAGCCGTGAGAGTGATGCCCGTAGCCTGCACCGAGATCAGCACGTCGGCCCCGGACAAATCGAGCCCCGACACCGCGGAGGCAGTCATGTGAGTCCATCCGGGCATAGCCGCCTTATAAGTAAAGGTGTGAGACTCGGCCCCGATCCCCGTGAACACGAAGTCCGTCTGGGAGAAGGAGCCCCCAGAGTCGTCAGACACGCGCAGGACACCGCTGTAGGGGCCATCAACAGACAGCGTGTACATCACGGGTTTTCCGACCCCGGCATCGGCCGGACCCATCAGAGTCCACCCCGAGGCAGGCACAGTCACCAAGACCCGCACATCCGCAGGAGTGAGCCCCGGAACGCTCCCTACCGACACAGTGTGAAGCCCAGGCGCGGACGGCGTATAGGTAAACGAAACCGAATCATCACCAGGAAGCATCACGAGAGCCGTGTCCGAGAGCACGCCCCCAGCCCCCACGGCCTTGACCGTGAACGCCCCGACATAAGGCCCGTCAGGAGTCACGACATAGGTCGCTTCCGAGCCCACCTCGACCTCGTCGGGCCCGGTCACCACAAAGGTGGACGCCGGAATCGACAAGGCAAGAGAAGCAGTCCCAATCGACGGGGCCATCGAGGTCCCGACCAGGGTTTCTGTCCCGCTGGCCCCAGGCCGATAGGTGAAGGAAACACGCTCCCCAGGCACGCCCGTGAACTCGACAACCGCCGGCTCAAAGACCCCAACGCCCGAAGCGTCGGACAGCGCGATGGACCCCGAATACAGCCCGTCAGGCACCAGCTCGAACGTAGAGTCCTCCCCGACCGGCACCTCCGCGTCCCCGACAATCGAGAAAGACCCAGCCTGGACCAACACAGTGACCGACACCGGATCCAGCGATTCAGGTGGCGACGCCGCGTCGTTATCAGACGGCGTCGCGGTGATTACGGCAGACGCAGCCCCCGAAGCAGGCAGCGTGTACGTGAACGTCTGCGCAGCAGCGCCGCCAGACCAGGTCAGCGAGTCCACCGACAGCGTCCCATCGCCCACGGCAGTCAGCGCAACCGAACCCTCATACGCAGCGTTCGGCTGGACCGAGTAGGTCAACACCTCCTCGAACACACCGACAGTCGGCCCAGTGAGACTGATCTCGTCGGCCGTGGGCGGCGGTGGCCGCACCTCGAGCTCTGCCGTTCCCGGCGTGAGATCCGAGGCGAGTGTCGACGCCGTGAGAATCACGCTCTCCTCCCCCAAAGGCGGGGTGTAGAACACATCCTGGACGATGGCGTCCGCGAAGTCGACGACCAGCGTCGCCGGCTCGACCGTCCCGCCCATGCCGTCCGACAACTCAACGGTCCCCGAATAGGGTCCATCGACCGTCAGCTTGCAGTGCACGGGCACCCCGGCCGTCGCAGTGTCCGGGCAGGTCAGGAACAGCGCCCCCGCCGGCACCACGAGCACGGCAGACGCCTGCCCCATCGGCTTCCCAGAATTCGCCACGGCCGTCGCCGTCACCAGGACCATGCCCCGCCGGGAGGGAGTGAAGAAGACCGGCTTGCCCACCGACTCCTCGTCGAAGCCGACGACCGCGGTCGCCTCCTCCTCGAACGTTCCGTAGCCCGGGCTCGCCGACACCGTGACACTCCCGCTGAACAACCCGTTCGGCGTGAGCATGAACTCGACCGGCACTCCCAGCTCGCCCGTCTCAGGTCCTGACACGATGAACGATGTCGCGAGAACTCCCACGCTCAGACCGTCACCCGCGAGCGGCGGATAGCCAGCATCCTCGACCCCAGTCCCGCTGAGGGTGACAACGCCCCCCGATACGGGAATGTAGGTAAACGACTTAGGCAGTGAGTCGCCGTCGAAGACGATCACAGCTGGGTCAAAGATCCCCGCCTCGCTCCCAGAAAGACCATCGGAGAGCGTCACGGTCCCTGACCACGGTCCGTTGACCGCGAGCTTGAACGCCAGGCTCGCCCCCACCGGTCCGGACGCAGGCCCGGTGATCGCGTACTCAGACCCGGGCACGCTCACGAGCAGGCTCGCCGAGGACAGACCGCCTGAAGGCATCGCCTGAAGGGTTCGCGATCCGACCCCCGATGGCGTGTAAGTAAAGGTAGAACTAGCCTCACCCGAAAGCGTGAGAGTCGGCGGCACAAAGACGCCCTCACCTCCATCGGACAACACGACGCTTCCGGCAAACGGCCCATTGAAGACCGCAGAGTACGTCTCCGTCACCCCGTCCCACACGACCGCGGGACCCTGGAGAACCAGAGAGGAGGCCGGGATCGTCACCGAAGCAGAAGTCCCCACGAGCTCTGGCATCGGATCCAAAGCCGCCGAGGTCGCGCTGATCTCAATCGTCCCGCCCACCTTGGGCGTGTAGGTGAACGTCTTCGACGAGGCCTCGCCCGAATAGGTCAGAACGCCAGGCAAGAACACCCCAGCATCAGCCAAGCCCAGCCCGTCAGACAGCGAGAGAGACCCGGCCCAGGGACCATCGACCGCGACCGTCAACACGACGGGCGATCCGATCTTGCCGCTCGCGCTCCCCTGAATCGTGAAGCTCTCGGCCGGGACCATAACAGGCCTGGTCAGCGGCACAAAGGTGTGGGAGGGCGTCGCGGTGACGACCTGGTTTCCACGCGCGCTGGGCGTGTAGTCGGAAGACTTGCTCGTCTCACCCGCGAAGGTGAGAACCTCAGGCACAAACAGTCCGCCCGCCCCGTCGCTCATCTCCACCGTCCCGGTGTAGGGCTCGGCAAACGACACGGTGAAGGTCGCCGTCTCCCCGAGGAGCGCCAGGCTCGGTCCCGTCAGTCCAAAGTCGGCGAGCGCGACAGACACGGTGCACTCGCCTCCGCTTAATCCAGCCCATCCGCCGGACGATGGCGCGACGTTCGCTTCGAGGACCCTCTCGCCTCCCACACGGGGTGTGTAAGAGAAGGTCACGGGATCCGAATCGCCGGCGTAGTTGATGATCGCCGGTGAGAACGTCCCCTGGTCGACCAGGGGAAGCCCGTCGCTGAGGGTGAGCCTGCCGGACCATGGCCCGTTGATCGTCAAGGTGTAGGTGGCGGCCTCGTCGATCAGTCCAGTTGCTGGTCCGGTGATCTCGTACTCGTCCGCCGAGACCGTCACGGGCAGCGAGACCGGCTCGAACCCGTCGGGCGTGGCGGTCAAGGTCAGGTCAGTCTTCCCAGATGGGGTGTAGTCGAAGGTCAGCGACCACTCCGAGTCGAACGTCAACGACGTCGGCGAGAACGCCCCTCCGGCCGAATCATCGGACAGACCGACGCTGCCAACATACGGCCCGTTGAAGGCCACCGTGAAGGTCGTCGGGACTCCGTCGAGAAGCACGCTCGGTCCCACCATGTCCACGGCGGTCGCCGGAACCATGAAGGACACGCCGGTCCCAGCGAGCGTCCCCCAACCTCCGTCCGAGGGCGTCACCAAAGCACTAATTGTGATGACTGCGCGCACCGCAGGGGTGTACGTGAAGGACACCGGGTCGAAAGCCCCGTCAAAGATGAGAGTTGACGGAGAGAACACCCCTGCGTCAGCCCCCGTGAGCCCGTCGCTCAGCTCGACCACGCCGGACCACGGCCCGTTGGGAGCGAAGGTGAAGTCGGCGGACTCGCCGACCACGCCAAGGGCAGGCCCGGAGATCACATAGGAGTCGGCGGAGATGGTGACCTGCTTGGTCGCCGGGGCAATCTCCCCGTCGGGAGTGGCCGTGAGAATCGGCTCGCCCGGTCCGTCCGGTGTGTAGGTGAAGGTCGAGGTGCTTTGGCCCGTGAAGGTCACAGATCCTGGGCTGAACGCACCCCCGGCCGTTCCGTCATCGAGCGCCACACTCCCGGTGTACGGCCCGTTGAAGCTGAGGGTGAAGGTCGCCGCGACCCCGTCGCTCAGAGCGCTCGGCCCTGTCAGCTCGAGTTCCGTAGCCGGAACCGTAAGGACATGGCCAACCCCAACGAGCGTCGCCCATCCCTCGGGCTCAGGGGTCGCCGCCCCCGTGATGGTCAGCACGGTGCGAATCGCGGGTGTGTAGGTGAAGGCCTCCGGGGTCGCCTCCCCCTCGAAGGTCAGGCTCGCGGGAGTAAAGACCCCTTGGTCGTCTCCGGACAGCCCATCGCTCAAAACGACCGTCCCCGCCCAGGGCCCGTTCGGAACAAACATGAACGATGACGGCACATCAGCCTCGCCCGTCGCTGGCCCCGTGATTTCGTAGGCATCGGCCGAGACAGAAACGCTCTTGGTGGCTGGCTCCACGTCAGCGTCAGGGCTCGCCTCGAGGGTGTGGATGCCCTTGGTGGCCGGCGTGTAGGTGAAGGTCCGAGAGCGCTCACCAGCAAAGACGAGCGGGGAAGGATCGAAGCTGCCGGTGTCCCCGTCGTCGAGCGTCACCGTTCCCGTGAAGGGGAGGCCGAATGTGGCCTTGAAGGTGGCGGGTACGCCGTCGAGGAGTACGGGGGGCCCGGAGATCTCGAAGTCGGCGTAGGGGATTGCGACGGTGAGGCCGGGACCTGCTAGGACTGCCCAGCCGCCATCTGATGGTGTGGCGTTGGCTCGTAGTGTTGGGTTGCCGCCGAGGGCGGGGGTGTAGGTGAAGTATTGGGTGGCCTGGTCGCCGGTGAAGGTGAGTGTTGGGGGTGTGAAGGTTCCTCGGTCAGTTTCGGGTAGTCCGTCGCTGAGGGTTAGTGTCCCGGACCAGGGTCCGTTGGGTGTTAGTTCGTAGGATTCGGTGACGCCGGTTTCACCTTCGGTGGGTCCGGTGATCGAGTAAGCATCAGCCGAAACGGTGACCTGTTTAGTCGCTGGCTCGAGGGGTCCTGGTGGTGTGGCGGTGAGGGTTTGGATGCCCTTACCGGATGGTGTGTAGGTGAAGGTCTGGGAAGCCTGCCCGGTGAACTCGAGAGTTTCGGGGGCAAACGCTCCGGTACCGGAAGTCTCCAGGGTGACGGTTCCTGTGTAGGGCCCGGCGAAGGTTGCCTTAAAGGTGGCAGCGACTCCGTCGAGGAGGATGTCAGGACCAGACAGACCAAAGTCGAGACTGGGGACAACCACTAAGAAGCCCTCACCGGCCAGGGTGGCCCAGCCGCCGTCTGCGGGGGTTGAGGTTGCACGCAGTGTGGGGTTTCCACCGACAGCTGGCGTGTAAACAAAGGTCTGCGGATCTGAGGATTCCTCGAAGGTCAACACCGGTGGGGTGAAGGTTCCCTTATCGGTCTCAGCCATGCCATCGGTGAGGGTCAACGTCCCTGACCAGGGTCCGTTGGGGGTCAGCGTGTAGGTTTCGGCTTCGCCGACTAGTCCTGTTACGGGCCCGGTGATGGTGTAGCTATCAGCGGAGACCTGAACCTGTTTGGTAGCCGGCTCGGCAGAATCAGGTGTCGCGGTGAGCGTGACCTGGCCCTTGCCCGTCGGAGTGTAGGTGAAGCTCAAGGAGGTCTCGCCTGTGAAGTCCAAAGCAACTGGGGAGAAGACTCCGGTGGCGCCATCGTTCAAGGTGACTGTGCCGGTGTAGGGAGTGGCGAAGATGGCTTTGAAG
>Ga0123356_10001706_pt1 | contig 24050 bp, 19 predicted proteins | sample TergutEmb28metaG_2_FD_92546 | JGI IMG/M metagenome (GOLD analysis project Ga0123356, IMG submission 92546) | Embiratermes neotenicus P3 segment gut microbial communities from Petit-Saut dam, French Guiana - Emb289 P3 | ecosystem: Host-associated > Arthropoda: Insects > Digestive system > Gut ...
GAGGTGTTCGCAAGCCACGGCGTATTGTGATCGGGCCCGTCACAGCGGCTGGTAATCAGTGCGCTGTGCGCGAGTGCGTCGCCCCGGCTCGTCGCTGCCTTCTCTTTCGCTGTCGCTGTCGCGGTGCTGCGCCTCCAGGGTCCTAACGGAGCAGGCGGGCGAACTCGCTGCGGTGCGACCCGAGATTGTCGAACACGTCATCTGAGTCGGTGTGGATCCAGAGTGGGCGCTCGTCTGGGGAGCGCAGGTAGGCGGCGCGGGCGATGCGTAGCGACCGCGGCTGATCTCGTGGCCAGCGACGCTCGTCGGCGAGAGCGGCTAGATCGGTGTCCCATCGTTGGTTTCGTTCAAGTAGGGCACCGAGGTGGTCTGGGCCGGCGAGCGTTGCGCGTTTGCTGTTGTTGCAGCGGTGACAGGCGGCGACGAGGTTGTCTAGGCCATCGTCGCCGCTGTAGCTCCAGGGTACGAAGTGGTCGATCTCACGCCGACGGGCGATGCTCGCGTCGCAGTAGAAGCAGCGGCCATGCTGGAGGTCAAGTAGTCCTTCGGCGACGCGCTCAAGCGCAACTCGGTCTCGGCCGAACAGGAAGTCCTCGAACTCGAGCATCGACCGGGCATCCTCCACGTCCGGGTTGAGCTGGGCTGCCTTCTCTGTCCACCAGCGGGTGATGAACGGGCGCAGGAGCGGCCCGAGTGCGGTGAGTCCCTCTCCGACCCCGGGGAACAGCGTGATCGTTCGCTCGCCTGCGCGATATCGACGGACCGACCACCCGCCAGATTCTGCCCAGTCCCAGGGGAACTCGTACAGGAACGGCACAAACGGACGCTGAAGGCGAGGAATCGGCCATTCCGCGAGCGTCTCCTCGACGCGATTGACAAGTGCCGTCCACTCGGCACCGGCGCGCACGCTCTCGGGGAGAGCCCGAGCGCTCGTACCGTGCTGGTGCCGCAGAGACTCGATCTCGGCGACTACCGTGGCGCGCCCACGGGTCTGGCTCTGGTTGAGCACCCTTCCGGTCGTCTGGTACGGGAGCGTTTGCGGCCAGTACAGCTCGATTACCCGCTCGGCAAGGATCCGCACCGGCAGACTGGGTTGATCGACGTATTCCTGGGCCCGATCGATCAACGCGAGCAGCAGTGCCGGCTTGTATGTCGTCGTTCGGGCGGACTCGTCCAGCAGCGAGAGAAGCTTTTCGCCCAACGCCAGAGCGTCGGTCACGGTCGGCTCCAGTAGTCGGCCTTGTCTGGGATGACATGCCGAACCCCGCCCCGGGGATCGGGGACGTCACCTTGACGTCGTGGGATGACGTGAACATGGGCGTGCTCGATCGTCTGACCGGCCGCCTCGCCGCTGTTGACGCCGACGTTCAGACCGTCGACGCCCGGCCGTGCGGCAACCTCCTGGCAGATCCGATAAACGAGCGCGAACAGGTCTTCCCACTCTTCAGTGGTCAGAGTCTCTAGCCGCTCGATGTGTCGCCGCGGGACGACGAGCATATGCCCATCGCTAACCGGGAACGCGTCCGGAAACGCGACCACGGCCGCAGTTCCGGCCTCGGGCGCCGTCGTGGCGATGCGTGTGCAGAACGGGCAGTCGGCCACGAAGTGCAGTATCTCCTGAGCATGTCTGCGACGGGGCTTGACGACTCGCTTGACCAGCTTGGGATTCGCTGGAGCAGACCCGTCGGATTGGAGGCGGCTGTGGTCGGTCAGGGCGTGCCGCCCGAACCAGGGCTCTACCGGATCCGTCGCGTTGGTCTTCGGTGGTGGGATTACATCGGCCAGACCGGAGCGGGCCAGATGACGCTGCAGAAACGCATGGCGATGCTGCGAGGCGTATATGGGGCCGAGATGCCCTACCGCGACCCGCACACCGCTGGGCCAGGGCTCTGGGCCTTGCGCCAGTCGAACCCGGAGCCGTTCGAGGCGGAGTTCTGCCCAGTGGAGGGAACGACACCGTGGCGCAAAGGACTCGAAGTCGCCGCGGTCGCAGTCCATCGACAAGCGCATCAACGATCGCCGACGCTCAACTTCGGGCGAATGCCGTCCGGGTTTCGGATGTCCTCTGCCAACAACGCAAGGCTCGTAGCGGCGGGAAAGCGGTTCCGCGGAGGACCTGACGACACCGTCAGGGAATCCCACGAAGCCGGCATCAGCCCCGTCGGAGCACTCGACCCGGAGGTTACGGGCGCGCGATGGGCTGGTCACACCTGGACCGAGTGGATGACGATGGACACCGCGGTTCTGCAGTCCCTCGCTCCGGAGGATGGCCTCTACCGCATCCGCGGGAGCAATGGGCGCCTCGTCTACATCGGCGAGGGGGCGATCCGTTCCCGACTCCTCGCCCACCTAGCCAAGCTCAACGCCTCCACCCCACAAGGAGCGGCGCTACGAGCGGCCGCCCCGCTCACCTTCTCGGCGGTCGCGAACTCGAGCTGGCGGCGCCATCAGCGCCTGGAGCTCGAGGCCGACCTCATTGGCGCCTATGTGCTCGCGACACACGAACCGCCGGCCGCACAATTCACTGGGTAGCGCATCGAGCGTCCATTGCCCAGCGTGCGTCGTCGGCCAGCGACGTCGGCGCCTCCCTGGTCGCCAACTCGATCGCCCGCGGTTAGCGGCGCGGACGGCGAATGCGATGTCGCGCTAGTGCTGAATCTTGCTGGTCGGTTGCGTGTTCGCAGCTGAGTCCCCGGGGGCAGGACATCCCCACTTGACAGGGTCTCGGGGGGCTTAGTATGTTCATTTACGAAAGTAAGCCCCCCGAGTTGAGGTAAACGCCCGCCCGGTGACGGAGGAGAGAGTTGATCGAGATAGATCGCACGGATCCGGGCCTGGCGACGGCCGGCGAGGCAGAGCTGCGGCGAGGCTCGCGAGCACTGCTGCGCGACCTGAACAGCAGTCTGCTGATCGAGCTGGTCCGTGCCTCTGGCCCGATCTCGCGGGCTGACCTGGCGCGCCAGAGCGGGCTCAGCGCCCCGACCGTGTCGACGATCGTCGGCATGTTGCTCGAACGCGGAATCCTCGTCGAGGTCGCCACGGCACGGGCGAACGGCGGGCGCCCGCCGGTTCTGCTCGACATAGACGCCACCGGCGGCTATGTGGTCGGCATCAAATTGCGTGGCGATGGGCTGACGACCGTCGTCTGCGATCTCGACACGCAGGTGGTGGCGACGATGGAGGCCAACGTTTCGCTGGTCGGCGACCCCGCCGCGGCGATCCACGCGATCCAGCAGGAATCCCGACGAGCGCTGCGGGCGGCGGCGGTTCCCCGCGCGAAGGTCCTTGGCGTTGGGATCGGACTGTCGGGCGTGATCGACTCGCGAGCAGGCGTGTGCAGGTTCTCGCACCTGCTCCAGTGGCGGGACGCCGAGCTCGCCAAACCGCTGCGCCGAGGCCTGCGGCTGCCGGTCTGGGTCGACAACGACATGAACACGCTGGCGGTTGCCGAGAAGTGGGCCGGCGACGCCCTCGCGTGCCGTGATTTTGTGACGCTCAGCGTGGGCCGTGGCATCGGCCTCGGGATCGTGATCGGCCGCGCGCCCTACCGCGGTGCCACCGGCGCGAGCGGCGAGTTCGGTCACATGATCGTCGAACCTGGCGGGCCTCGATGCGAGTGCGGCCGATTCGGCTGTCTCGAGGCGCTGGTCGGGGAGGACGCGCTGCGGCGCCGCGTCGGCGAGCGGCTCGGCCGCGAGGTACCGCGCGAGGAACTGATCGCGCTCGCAGCTGACGGTGACCCGGTGACGGTCGAGGTGCTGGAGAGCGCCGGGCGCAAGCTCGGTCTCGCGGTCGCGAACATGATCACCTTGCTGAACCCCGAGCTGCTGATCATCAGCGGCGAGGGGACCCAGCTCGGCCGGCCGTATCTCGATCCCGTCGTCGACGCCATTCGCAACCAGACCTTCGCCGACCAGGGTCGCCAGGTTCAGGTAAAGGTCCAGAGCTGGGGCGATGAGGCGTGGGCAGTCGGCGCGGCTACCCTAGTCCTGCGGGAGTCGTTCAGCCTCCCGGCCCCACATGGGGCCGGCAACGCGATCTGGCATCGACCGGGTCCCGAGCGTTGAGGCGCGGATGACGACTCACAGCGCCTTCGACGGGCAGCGCGACGCCGGCACGGTCGGATCCGTGTCTGCGAGCGTCGCGTCGATCCTTCGTCACCAAGAGCGCAACGGCGCAATCGTTGCCTCGCGGGACTTCGCGACCTACCACTACTGCTGGCTGAGAGACGGGTCGTTCATCGCGTTCGCCCTCGATCGTGCCGGCGAGCACGATGCCGCCGGTCGCTACCACCGCTGGGTCAACGGAGCGATCGACGGGATCGCGTCGCTGATCGACGACGCGGTCGAGCGTTCCGAGCGCGGCGATGGGTTGAACCACGCGCACATGCCGCCGGCCCGCTTCGCGCTGGACGGCTCCGCGGTTGCCGACGATTGGCCCAACTTCCAGATCGACGGATACGGGACGTGGCTGTGGTCGCTGGAAAAGCATCTGCGAGCGACCGGCCGCCGGACACTGCCCGACGAGCTTCGGGAATCGGTCGAGCGGGTCGCACGGTATATCGACGCGCTCGCGCTGACGAACTGCTTCGACGTCTGGGAGGAGAGCGGTAGCGCTCGGCACGGCTCGACGCTCGCATGCGTCTACGGCGGCCTGACCGCCGCCGTGCGGCTGCTCGACGCCGGTCACTTGACGGCCCGGGCCGAGGATGTCCGGCGTGCGGCGACGGACGGCTCGGCGACGCTCGGCCGCTACGCGAAGTCGAGCCGGTCTGACGACGTCGACGCGAGCCTGTTGTGGCTGTCGACGCCGTTCGGGATCGTGGCGCCAGACGATCCGGCGTTCGTGGCGACCGTTCGCACGATCGAACAGCGCCTGACCTTCGACGGTGGACTGCGGCGGTATCGAGCGGACAGCTACTACGGAAGCGGCGCATGGCCGGTGCTGACCGCGTCACTCGGCTGGCACTACGCGGCGACCGGCGATCACGCAGCCGCGCAGCGGTGCCTCGATTGGATCGACGAGCATTTCGACGAGGAAGGAAGGCTCGCCGAGCAATACGGTGGCGAGCTGCGCGACCCCGACCATTACCGGGAATGGGTCGCGAGATGGGGAACACCGGCGGTCGATCTTGCGTGGTCACACGCGATGCACGTCGTTTTGTGCACTGAATTGCAGTTCTCACAGCGACCAACCGGGTCGCGGCAATGAGCTCAGCTCCAGATCGCGATCGCAAGCAGGTACCCGGGTCCGCAGGCCCGGGTGAACATCAACGAGGGAGGTCCACAATGGCACGGCCACAGCTACGGCGGTGGTTGACCGCCGCGGCCGCAAAGCGGCTCGCGGCCGTTGCAGTAATCGGAGTAGCCGGCTCACTTGCCGGCCTGACCGCATCAGCCGCGTCGGCGTCGGGGAGGTCGACGGTCACGCTCCAGTTCTGGAGCACCTACAACACTGCGGACAAGGAAGCGTCGACGTTTGACAACGTGGTGATCAAGCGGTTCGAGAAGGAGAATCCTGGAATCAAGGTGAAGGCGACGGTCTACCCGTACGCCGACCTGCTCAACAAGTATCTCGCCGCGGCCGCCGCGGGCAACCCACCGGACCTGCTGCGTTCCGACATCCAGTGGGTGCCGCAGCTGGCCGCACAGGGAGTCGTCGTCAATGTCGGGAAGCTGTCGGCGTTCGCGGCGATCAAGAACAACACGCTGCCCGGCCCGCTCGCCACAACGCATACACATGGCGGGTACTACGCGTTCCCAGACGACACAAACACCCAGGCGCTGTTCTGGAACAAGACGGACTTCGCCGCGGCAGGACTCAGCGGACCGCCGAAGACGCTCAGCGAGATGTACGCCGATGCGGCGAAACTGACGAACTCCTCGAAGCAGCAGTACGGCCTCGGGGTCGACGGCGCGGACATCTGGAATATGGCTCCGTACATTTGGAGCGCGGGTGGCACGTTCACGAACAGCAGCTACACCTCGGCGACCGGTCATATGAACGGCGTCAACACGGTCGCTGCAGTCACCCAGCTTGCCAATCTGTACAAGGCGGGTGACATCGGCAGCGACTTCGCCGGTGGCGCCAGCGCGGTCTCAGGCGAGCAGGGATTCCCCAAGGGACAGTACGCGATGTACATCGATGGGCCCTGGGCGGTGCCTACGTTTGCCACTGACACCCCGGCTCCGAGCTATGGGATCGCACCGTTTCCGACGGGACCACGTGGATCGATCTCGACGGTCGGCGGCGAGGACATCGTGATCGCCCGCGGCGGTCAGCACATCACCGACTCAGAGAAGTTCGCGGAATTCCTCGATTCATCGTTCGCCCAAGGTGCCATGGCAGCCCAGGGCGACATGTCTACGGAAATCTCCGACTCGCGCGCAGAGGTCGCAAGGACGCCGTACTACAGGGTGTTTGCGAAGCAGTTGAAGACAGCGCAGGTCCGCCCGGTCAGCCAGGGGTACAGCAAGCTGGACAGCTTCTGGTCGAACGCGATCGGCGAGATCCTCGCCGGCAAGACCGGCGTTTCGGCAGGTCTGACGGCCGCCGCTCAGGAGGCGAACGGGGCCCTGCAGGGCGGGTAGGCGAGGAGGTGGTCAGCACGGATAGCGCGGCTCGGCGCCCGGTGGTGGTCCCACCGGGCGCCGTGCTCCGTGCAGGCAGACGCGTCGGCAGGGTCACTACTCCGTACGCCCTGCTGCTCCCGGCGGCGGCGTTGTACGCGATCTTCATCGTCTATCCGATCTATCGCCAGTTCAACATCAGCTTCTACAACTGGCACATCTTTCCCGGCGCCGCGAATCCCGGTGTCGGGTTCGCGAACTACACGGCAGCGTTCAACGATCCAACCGTTCGGACGGCGGCGCTCAACACGCTCCTGTTCACGGTCATCACCGTTCCGATTCAGATGGTGCTGGGCCTGGTAGCAGCAGCAATCCTCACCGACCGGCTGCCGGGGCGAGGGCTCCTGCGAGGACTGATCTTTCTCCCGGTGGTCACGTCCTGGGTGGTCGTCTCCTACATCTTCGCGTACATCTTCGCCCAGCAGGGCGGCCTCGCCAACGCCGTCCTGTCCGTATTCGAGGGCCACACCGTGCGGATCGATTGGCTTGCCCAGACCTGGACCGGAAACGCGGTGATCTGGATCGTCAGCATCTGGAAGGGCATCGGTTGGTCCTTCATCATGTTCCTCGCGGCGCTCGACGGCGTGCCCCGGACACTTGTTGAGGCCTGCCGGGTCGACGGCGCGACCGAGCGACACGTGTGGCGACACGTCGTGCTTCCCAGCATCCGACCGACCATGGTGTTCGTACTGGTGTTGTTGGTGATCGGCGCAAGCCAGGTATTCACCCAGGTTTATCTGCTCACGCAGGGCGGTCCGTATGACTCGACCCACGTGCTGCTCAGCTACGCCTACAAGCAGGCGTTCACGTTCTTTGATTTCAGCTACGCGGCCGCGATCGCGTCGATGATGGCCGTCGTCGTGCTGGCGCTGAGCATCCTCCAGATTCGGCTGCGCGGCCGGGTGGAAGTCGCATGACCAGCTCGAGACTCGCGGTCGATTCGGGCTACCGAACCGGTCGCGGACCGCTGCGACCGCTGCGAGGGCGACGTCGATGGAGCAGCGAGCCCGGCCTGTTCGGCGTGCGGAGTTGGCCAAGACTCCGGTTTGCCGCCGCCTGCCTGTTCGCAGCCGTCGCCTTGTTCCCGCTGCTCTACATGATCTCGTTGTCGTTTCAGCCGACGAGCGACATCCTCACCTCGCACCCGACCTTGGTGCCGTCTAACCCGACGCTGCTCAACTACACGCAGGCGTGGTCGGAGAACAGCTTCGGTCACTACTTCCTCAACAGCCTGTTGGTGGCGCTCGCGACGGTTGTTGTCACCATCGTCCTTGCCTCGCTGGCGGCGTTCGCGTTCGCCCGATACCGGTTCCCGTTCAAAGAACTGATCTTCTACCTGTTCCTCGCGAGCCTGGCTGTGCCGAGCGTGGATCTCATCATCCCCCAGTACATCCTGATGTCGCGTCTACACCTGACCGATTCGCTCGAGGGGCTGGTCCTGATCTACGCGAGCGAGAACCTGCCGTTCGCGATCTTCCTGCTGCGCGGGTTCTTCGAGGCGATCCCGAAAGAGCTCGAGGAGTCCTTCCGGCTCGACGGAGCCCGCACGATCCGCGTGCTCACCCGGCTGATCGCACCGCTGTCAGCGCCGGCGCTGGCGGTTGTCGCCGTGTTCACTTTCAACTTCGCGTGGGAAGAGTTCGTGATCGCACTGACCCTGATCAACAACTCGAGCCGATGGACCCTCCCGATCGGGCTGAACTTCTTCATCGGCGAGCACACGACCCAATGGGGGCCGCTGTTCGCCGGTTCAATGATCGCGACCGTTCCGAGCATCATCGTCTACGTGATTGCGCAGCGGTGGTTCTCGCGCGGCGTTTCGCTCGGGGGATTCAGGTGAGTGACGCGTTGTCAGATCTCCGCTGCGCCTATCTCGCAGGCGAGGAGGTCACGACCGAGCGGCTCGTGCCGGACGCGGGATCGGTCTCCGTTCGTACCGGGTTTGGCGACACCGTGGCGGGACGGGTGCGCGGCGGTGAGGCGCGGATTGCGGCGGTGCCCGTCGGGACGCACGCCGTCGAGCTGCGGTCCGCGCGGGGAGAGTTGCTCGCCGAGGAGCTCATCAGCGTCAGCACTGCTCCCGGAGACGATCCGATCGTCGCCTTCGCGACCTCGTTCGAAGCGGCGGCGGTCCCATCGACGCTCCGCTGGCTACAGCGGTTGCGGTGCACGGTCGTGCAGATCTACGACTGGATGCAGAGCTACTCGCTGCCGCTCGGACCACCGGGCGAGTACCGCGACCGGCTCGGGCGGACGATCGACCGCGACGCACTCGAGACCCTGATCGCCGGAATCCGGAGCCTGGGTGCCGTCGCCCAGGCGTATGCGCCGATCTGCGCCGCCGATCCTGGATCCCATCCCGACTGGGGACTGCACCGAAACGATGGACGCCCCGAGTCGCTGGGAGACCTGCTCGAGATCATGGACCCGGGAAGCGCTGCCTGGCAGGCCGACTGGCTCGGGCACTACGGGCATGCCGCCGACGTGCTCGGCTTCGCCGGCTTTCACCTCGACACCTACGGCCATCCCCGCGCCCCGGTCGACGGCAGAGGCGAGCCGGTGCGGATCGAGGAGGGCTACCGGGCATTCGTGCGGGCGGTGCGTGCCGCGCGACCCCGCGACGTGCTCAGCTTCAATCAGGTCAACGGCGTTCCAGCCGGCTTCGAGCCGCCTCCGCCCCCCGCGTTTCGGTACACCGAGGTCTGGCCTCCGAACGATCGCTGGCGCCACCTCGAAGGACTGATGGCGCGAAGCGCCGGCGGCGCCGATCGACGTGGCGACACCCTGGCGATCTACCCTCCGGTGTGGGACGGCGACCGCGGCAGCGGCCTTCGAACAGTGGTTCTCAGCGAAGCGATAGCGACCGCACTCGGGATCGGCGCGCTGATCTGGGGCGACGACTCCGGAGCCCTTCGTCATCCCTACTACGTCGATCACGAGCGCCTGCGGCCCGAGGAGGCGGAGACCGCGCTCGCGTGGCATCGGTTCGGCCTGCGCTGCCGTGACCTGTTCCGCGGAGGCGAGGACACCAGCTGGTACGAACTCGGCGACGAGAACGCGGCGGTGACGGTCAGATCGCGGCCGTCCGCCAGCCCGGAGCCGACCGGGGGAACGCTGTTCGTGCGCGTCGTCCAGCATTCGCGGGCGATCGCCGTCAGCCTGATCGACCTGTCGGGCAGCTCCAGCGGCTCGTGGTTCGAGCCGACCGAACCCGGCGCCTGCAGGAGCGCCGAGGTATCGGCGCTGGTAGCAAAGCCGGAGCGCTGGACCGCGCACGCAGCGGTGCTCGGCCGCCAAGCAGGACGGTTCACTCCTGTCGAGATGGGTGTCGCCTCGCACCGAGAGGGGCAGGCGATCACCTGTCGGGTACCGCTCGTCGACGGTTGGACGGTCGTGCGGTTTCTGAACAAGGAGGGGTGAGGGAGATGGCGTCGATCAGCCTGGAGGGAGTGTCGAAGGTCTATCCGAACGGCTTCGTCGCGGTGCATGATCTCGACCTCGAGATCGCTGACGGGGAGCTCATGGTCGTCGTCGGGCCATCGGGTTGCGGCAAAACGACCGTGCTGCGGATGATCGCGGGCCTCGAACAGATCAGCGCCGGAACGATCCGTATCGGCGACCAGGTCGTCAACGACGTTGCCGAGCGTAACCGCGACGTGGCGATGGTTTTCCAGAACTACGCCCTGTATCCGCAGATGAACGTCGCCGACAACATCGGGTTCGCACTGCGGATGCGGAAGCTGTCCAAGCAGGAGACGGCCGCGCGCGTCAGGGAGGCCGCGCGGGCGCTGGGGCTGAGTGAGGTCCTCGATCGGCGGCCGGGGCAGCTGTCCGGCGGCCAGCGCCAGCGCGTCGCGATGGGCCGGGCGATCGTGCGTGAGCCCAACATCTTCCTGATGGACGAGCCGCTGTCCAACCTCGACGCAAAGCTCCGCGTCCAGATGCGCGCTGAGGTCGCCCGCGTCCAGCGCCGGATCGGCGTCGCGACAATCTACGTAACACACGATCAGACCGAGGCGATGACACTCGGCGACCGAGTCTCGGTAATGCGCCACGGGGTGCTTCAGCAGTGCGACACCCCGCAGGTGCTCTACGACCGGCCCGTGAACATGTTCGTCGCCGGCTTCATCGGTTCGCCCGCGATGAACCTGCTCGAGGGCACCCTCGCAAACGACCTTGATTCGGTGATGGTTGGGTCACAACAGCTGCAGTTGTCCGCCGAGCTGCGCCGGTCTCGCCCGGGGTTGATCCGGCACCGGGGAGGTCCGGTCGTACTCGGGATCCGCCCCGAGGACCTGCCCGCGGTCAACGGCGATCGGCCCGTCGCCGTCCTGTACGGGGAGGTAGAGCTGGTCGAGGCGCTTGGGCCGGAGCAGCTCGTACACTTCCGCACCGACGCGAGGATCGTCCGCCTGGACGAGCGGGATCTCAACGCGGATGCGGGTTCGACTGCCGAGCTCGACGAAGAGATCAACGTCGCGCGGGTCGCGCCGCGCCACCGCATCGGCGTCGGTGACCGAGTCGCGTTTGCGGTCTCGCCCGACCGCCTCGAGTTCTTCGATTCTGACAGCGGCGACGCGATCCGGGAGTGAGCCGCTACCCCTGGTGCGACTGGCCAGCCCGGGTCGCCAGCGCACCCAGACCGGGATCGCATAGTGCCCATTGGGAGCGAGGATCGGTGATCGCAGGAGCCCGGGTCAGGTCGACCGCGCCTCCACTGAGGGCGCCCGGCCAGGCGACTGCGATTTGGTGTCGCTGATGTCGCCGAGGCGGACGATTCCTTTCATCAGGCGGCTGCTGAATCCCGCCATTGCTTCGGCGACGTCGCGATCGTGCGCATCCCCGCCGTCCGGATCGGCGCACCGAAGCGTGGCCCAGGTATGCCCCGGAAGCGCCTGGGTTCCAGTCCCAGCGGCGGCACTGAGGAGGCCTCGGGCCCCGCTGACCGTCCCATGCTGTCAATGATCGCTACCGGCCTTGAGTGGTCACGATCACTCTCCTTTTTAGTGGTGGTTGGCGGTCGTGGGCGGCACCAACGTGTGGGGTGCGGGCGCGGTCGGGTTAGGGGGCGGCGGGTTCGGGCACCGCCTCGAGGGCCTGGTGGGCGGACTGTTCGCCGCGGGTGTTGGTGGCCCTTAGCGCAATGAACGCGGCCGCGACGAGGAAGATGGCGCCGATGAACAGCGCGTGCTGGAATCCTGAGACGAGCGCGTGCGACGGGGAGCTGTGCGCGGCGAGCTGATGGTGGGTCTGGCTGGTGGCGACCGCGGTCAGAATCGCCAGTCCGAGGGCGCCGCCGAGTTGTTGGGAGGCGTTCAGCAGCGATGCCGCGAGTCCGGCCTTGTCGGCCGGCACTCCGGCGTTGGCGGCGGTGGCGACGGCGACGAACATCGGGGTGATCCCGAGTCCGACCAGCAGCATCCCGGGGAGTAGGTCTGACACGTAGGACCCGTGCACCGGGATTCGGGACAGCCAGAAGATCCCGCCGGCGGTGATCAGCGCGCCGACGAACATCAGCGGTCGGGTCCCGACCCGGTTCAGCGCCTGCGAGCCAACTCCGGCTCCAACGATGGCGACGAGCGTCAGCGGCAGGTAGGCCAGGCCGGTGTGGAGCGCCGAGTATCCCAGCACGTTCTGCATGTACAGCGTCAGGAAGAAGAAGATCGCCAAGAATCCGACGAACCCGATCAGCTGGGTGGCGTCGGCGAACCCGAGCCCGTTGATGCGGAAGATCGACAGCGGCGCGAGCGGGTTCTTGACACGCAGCTCGTTGACCACGAACGCGAGCAGCAGCGCGGCCGCCCCGGCCAGCTCGGCGATCGTCCGGGTCTTGCCCCAGCCGACGTCGGGCGCCTTGACCAGCGCGTAGACGAGCAGCAGCATGCCGGCAGTCACCAGCACCGCGCCGCCGACGTCGAGGTTCTGAACCCTGGGGCGCGGGCCCTCGCGGCCGATCAGACGGAAGATCCCGACGAGGACGAGCGGAACTGCGACCGGGTTGACGAACATCACCCAGCGCCACCCCGGGCCGGCGGTCAGAACGCCGCCGAGCAGAACCCCGGCGGCGGAGGCGAGCCCGCCGACCGCGCCCCACGCTCCGAGCGCGGCGTTGCGGTCCTTGCCTTCGCTGAACGTCGTGGTCAGGATCGACAGCGCGGCCGGCAGCGACAGCGCGGCGCCGACGCCCTGCGCCAGGCGGGCCCCGATCAGCACGCCCGAGGTCTGCGCGAACCCGCCGATCAACGAAGCCACGCCGATGACAACGACGCCGGCGAGAAGTACGCGCCGGCGCCCGAACAGGTCCGCCGCCCGGCCGCCGAGGAGCATCAACCCGCCATAGGTCAAAAGGTAGGCGCTCGGCACCCACTGCAGGCCCTGGACCGAGAAGTGCAGAGCGTGACGAATCGACGGAAGCGCCACGTTGACGATCGGCCCGTCGACGAAATCAAGGAACGCGACGGCCGCCAGCAGCGCTAGCGTCAGCTTGCCACGTCGTGTCGCGAGGACCGAGGGTTGAGAGGTGAGGGTCGACATATGATGGCCTTTCAGATGGACGGTTTCTCTGCCTGGAACCCATATAGTACGCAAACCATAGCATACGGATTCGAGAATAGATGGAGTCCGTAACACCTGAACGCGCCGAGGCGATCCGCCGCCGGCAGCAGTCGACCGCCGAGATCCGAGACGCGCTGCGCGAGCTCCGCCTCCAGCTGGCGCTGCTCAACTACCGCGTTGGCTCACAGCTCGACCTGAAGGACGTCGACCTCGACTGCTTGGATGTCCTCGACGCCCACGGTCCACTCGGCCCCAGCGAGCTCGCGCGCCGTGCCGGCCTGCACCCGGCGACGATGACGGGGATCCTCGACCGACTCGAACGTGGCGGCTGGATCGCCCGCGAACGCGACCCGTCAGACCGCCGCGCGATCCTTGTGCGGGCGGTGCGCGACCGCTATCCCCAGCTGCTCAGTCTGTACTCGGTTCTCAGCCGGTCGATGAACAAGCTCCTCGCCGACTACGCCGACGCCGAGCTCGAGCTGATCGCCGACTTCATGCGCCGCTGCGTCGACGCAAGCCGAAACGCGAACGACGAGTTCCCGGGAGAACCGGGAAGCTGACCCGGCTCCGCTTTCCCGCGCCAGGTCCAGTCCACGGCTAACCTATTCCGGGCTGATCGCCGGACCTGGCTGGAGATCTCGAGCGCTGACCGGCCGAGGGGGCCATCGCCGCCAACGCCGACTGCATCCCCTCACTACGTCTGCGGCTCGGAGGACGACCGTGTACCACGTCTACCGCGACACCGACAACCCGTTGCAGCTGCTGCTGCCCGTGATCCCGCTGGAGTGACGCGCAAGACACCTCCGTTCCGCGCCGACCACGTCGGCAGCTTGCTGCGGCCCCCGGAGCTGCTGGACGCGCGGGCGCGGTACGACGCCGGCACGCTAACCGACGGCGAGCTGCGTGCGGTCGAGGACGGAGCGATCGCCGACGCGGTTCGCATGCAGGAGCAGGTGGGCTTGCAATCGGTGACCGACGGGGAGCTGCGGCGCGGCTCGTGGCACATGGACTTCATCCGGCGGCTGGATGGCATCGCGATGGGCGAGGATCGGCTGCGGGTCGCGTTCGAGAGCGACGCCGGGCCGGTCGAGTTCACGCCGGCCACGCCCTACGTGGTGGGCAAGGTCGGTCTGGGCGAGACAATCTTCGCCGAAGACTTTCGGAGGCTTTGCTCAATGGTCAGGAGGGCCACGCCGAAGATGACGATCCCGTCGCCGAGCATGGTCCACTACGGGACCGGACGTGGGCGCATCGACCGATCGGTGTATCCCGATCTCGACGAGCTGTGGAGCGATCTCGCTGCCGCCTACGCGGCCGAGGTGCGTGGTCTGTGGCAGCTCGGGTGCAGGTACTTGCAGTTCGACGACACGACGCTGGCGTATTTCTGTGATCCGCGGCAGCGCCGGTTCATTGCCGAGCTGGGTGGTGACCCCGTCCGCCAGCACGAGATCTACATCGACACGATCAACCGGGCCCTCGCGAACCGGCCGCCGGGCATGGTTGTGACTTCCCACATGTGCCGGGGCAACTACCGCTCGGCCTGGCGGGCGGCGGGCGGCTATGAATACGTGGCCGAGGTGCTGTTCGGCGGGCTCGAGGTAGACGGGTTCTTCCTCGAGTACGACGACCCTCGCTCGGGCGGCTTTGAGCCGCTCCGGTACGTCCCCAAGGACCGGATGGTTGTGCTCGGTCTGGTCAGCACCAAGCGGCCGGGGCTCGAGGCCAAGGACGAGCTCAAGCGTCGGATCGATGCGGCGAGCCGGTACGTCGACGTCGATCAGCTGTGCCTGTCGCCGCAATGTGGCTTCTCCTCCACGGTGGAGGGCAACGACCTGACGATCGCCGAGCAGATGGCCAAGCTGGCGCTCGTGGTCGAAACCGCTGAGGAGATATGGGGCTGAGCGCCCTGATCAGGCCGGGTGAAGCGAGCGGACGCCTCCGGCTGGACGCGTGTGTCAGAACGGGTCGTTCCCACGGTTCGAGGCGAGGTCGATCGCCGCGTGGAGGCTGACGCTTCACGAGGCGTGCGCGCTTCGCCCGTCTTTGTGGGCCGAGCCTCGGAGCTCGGCGCACTGAAGGCGATCGTCGAAGCGGCGCGGGGGCCGCGGGCGTCAGGCGTCCTCGTTCGTGGGGCCCCCGGTGTCGGCAAGACTCGGCTTGTGCAGGAGGCGGTGAGCGGATCGACCGGACAGGGTGTGCGGGTCGCTCACTGTGGTTGTCTGCCGCTGACGACGTCGTTGCCGTTTGATCCTGTGCTGGAGCTCCTGCGGTCACTTGGCGAAGCGCTCCCGGCCGAGGCGACCGAGTCGCCGCGCGAGTTGTTCGGGATGGTCGTCGACAGGTTGGAGCGCGCGACGGTCGATGGACCCCTGGTGCTGTGTCTGGACGACCTGCAGTGGGGTGATACGGGCACCGTCGATCTGGTGCACTACTGCTTGTCGCGGCTCGTCGATCTGCCGATCGCCTGGCTTCTGGCCGCACGGGCCATGCCCGCGGTCGACCGGCTTGCGCACCGCCTGGTGCGAGGCGAGGTACTGGAGATCCTTGAGCTCGAGGCGTTGTCGAGCGGGGAGGTCCGGCGGCTGGCTGAGGGGGTCCTGGGCGAGGATCAGGTAAGCGATCGGCTGGCGTCTGAGTTGTACGCGCGCACCCGCGGCAATCCGTTCCTGTGCGAGGAGCTCTTGCGGGCGGTGGGCGAAGTCGCGGCGCGAGACGCCCTCAACGGCGATGGGGTAAGGGAGATCGATCGACTGGTCCCACGCTCCGTCAGCCAGGCGATCGAGGAGCGCGCCTCAGGTTTGCCGCGAGGTGCCCGGGAGGCGCTCGACTGGGCGGCGGTGCTGCCCGAGCCGTTCACGTTCGAGGAGCTTCAGGCGGTTGGCGGCCACGAGTTGGGAGACGCGCCGGAGTCGCTGGCAGCCGCAAGCTTCCTGACCGGGGATGCGCGCGGGCGGTGGAGCTTTGTGCATTCGATCGTGCGCGATGCCGTCTACCACCGACTACCGGAGCGTGAGCGAGTGCGCCGTCACGGGGTGGTTGCCGACTTGCTGGTGGACGGTCCGCTGGAGCGGCGGGCGCCGCAATTGGCCACGGCGCGCCGCTGGCGTGAGGCGGCGACGACCTATCTACGTCTGGCTCGTGCCGCCTTGGACCGCGGCAGGGGCGCAGACGCGGTTGAGCTCTACCGTCGCGCGGGCGAGTTGGCTGCGGAGGGTGGCGATGAGCGTTTATGCCGGGACGTGCAGGCGGGCGAGGTGCTGGCGCTGGTGTGCGCGGGCGAGATGGATGACGCTGACGAGCTGGCCGTCGCCGTGCAAGCCTTGCTACACGTTCGCGGCGAGCCCTTGGAGCGGCTCCGTTTCCTGAGCCGTTACGCGACCGCGCTGGTTGACGAAGGTAGGGATCTCGATCGAGCGCGGCGGGCGCTGAGCGACGCCGAGCCACTGATACCACAGGCCGACGGTCCGGTGCTTGCCGAGGCGCTGGCGGTGCGCGCTTTCGTCCGAATCCGTCAGGATGACCGTGCGCGCGCGCTTCCGGATGCTGAGCAGGCCGCCCAGCTGGCGGAGGCAACCGATGATCCCGCGCTACTGGCCCGGGCGCTGAACACCCTCGGGATTGTTGTCGGGGTCGCGCGCAGCGTCCGACAGGGGATGGTGATCCTGGAGCGAGCGGTGACGGTCGCGCACGCGGCTCACCTGCATGCGCAGGAGGCACGGGCCCGGCTGAACCTTTCGTTCCTCGCCGGGAGCGCGGGCGACGTCGAGGCGCTTGAGGCCCACGCGCGTCGCGGGCTCGAGCTGGACGGGGTGCCCGCAAGCTTGATCACGGTGCTCCGCGCCAACGTCGGCTTCGCGCGGTTGTGGCTCGGCGAGTTTGATGCTGCGCTCGCCCACGAGCTCGCCGCACTTCGCGAGGCGGCGCGGATTGGACCGCAGGCCGAGGCTCCGGTCGCGGTGTTGCTGAGCAACGTGTACCTCGAGCGAGGCGACCTGCCGGCGGCACGGCGGCTACTCGAGGACCACACGGCCGCGTTCGACGGCAGCGATACCCGACGCGCAGCGAAGTTATGGGGGACGCTGTTCGAGGAAGAGGGCACGCCGGCACGGGCGCTCGCAAGCTTCCAGGCGGGGGCCGGGCGCGAGCGCGACGCGACTGCCGCGTGGTGCCTGGCCGGAACGGCACGCACCGCGGTCGCGCTCCACGAATTGAACGTTGCGCGCGACGCGGTTGACCGACTCGAGCTTCTCACCGACGGTTTGCGGATAGGGGAGTGGCTGCGCGACGAGGCCCGAGCCTGGGTCGCAGTCTGCGAGAACCGCCCCGCAGACGCGGCGTCGGCGTTCGGCGCGGCGGCGACTGCGTGCACCCGCTCCTACGACGCCGCTCGCCTGACTCTGGAAGCTGCGCGGCTCGACCGCGACCGCGAGCAGATTCTGGCGGCCATCGACGCGTTCGACCGGATGGGCGCCGCTCGCGCCGCCGACCGCGCTCGCGCCGTCGCGCGCTCGCTGGGGATGCGCCCCGGGCGCCGGCGTGCCCACGCAGGCGCGCTCACCGCCCGCGAGCAGGAGATCGCGCAGCTCGTCGCGGCTGGGCAGACGAACGTCGAGATCGCGGCTGCGCTGTACCTCAGCCCGCGTACCGTCGAGCACCACGTCAGCAACATCCTCACCAAGCTGGGCTACCGCTCCCGGGTGCAGGTCGCCAGCGAGGCCGCCGCCGGGCGCCTACCCGGGAGCCCGAACACGGTTCCGAGCGGCGTCCGACCGGCGGCGCAGGCGGTGCACACCGGCCGGCCCTAAGTTCCCCCACAGGGGATTCGTACCCGCTTGCGCCCGGGGGTGGAGGCCAGCCGGAAACCCCATTGGAGGAGCGCCGAAGGGTCGGCATCTTGGCGTAAAGATGGGTGATCTTCCCCATGAACACCGCGTCCGATCGACCTAATCTCAGCGGCTGTCTTGCGTCGGCCCAATAGCGGCTGGACGTGACGAATCGCGTAACGCAACACAACTCAACGGGGGGACCGCAATGTCCGTCACAGACCGAGGCCGTCGCCTGCGCCAGATCGTCGGTCGGCATTTCCGCAAGGTCACTGGCGCGCTCGCCGACGCCGACGCTGCTGCGATCCCCGCACCGGGGGCTTCCGCCGCTACACCGTGGCCTCGCTGGTGGTATCTGCAGGTGGCGGTCGCAGCGATCGTGCTGGCAATCGCGCTGCCCGCATCCGCGACGTACGCCTCGGGCGCCAGCACGCGGCCGCTGCGCCCCAGCGAGCCGACCCTCGCGTCTGTGCTCCGGCCGCTGACCCCCGGGGAGCGCCGGTATGTGCTGGGGATCATGTCGTTGACTCCTCTCAAGCTATGGGCCGCCTTCGGCACCAGTCCGACGCCGCCCTCGAGTGCTCGATAAGTCGGTCCGCCACGGGGAGAGTTGTGCCCTGCGGGGTCCTCGGTTGGTGTAGGAATTGACAGATTGGGTACCTCGCGTCGCGGGGTCCACGCAAACGGAGGAAAGGAGTTGCCATGGAGCATCTACTCGGCTCTCGCCGGTCGCGGCGCGGTGCCTGTTTCGTGGCTTTGCTTGCCGCGGCAGCCCTCGCGGGCGTGCTCGCGATCGGCTCGGGCGCCGGGGCGAGCGCCCGGTCGTCGGAGTCGCTGACGGGACTCTCGAGCCGGTTGGCGTCGGTCAGTCCGACGATCCCGGCCCAGCAGAGCTGCTCATCGATCGCCAACCTCGTCTCGCTGGCGGGCGATCCGCAGTACCCGACCTCGATCACCTCGACCACGGTCGTGCCGGCCTCGTCCTCGGGTGCGAACCCGAATCCTGAGTACTGCGACGTGAAGGGCATGATCGCGCCGCAGACGCACTTCGACCTGCAGCTCCCGGTCAGCACCTGGCAGGGGCGGTATTTGCAGAACGGCTGCGGGGGCTATTGCGGCAGCGTCTCGAATCAGACGTTCCCGACGTGTGACGCGCAGCTCGGCGGCGATTTCGCGATGGCGACGGACGACGAGGGTCACACCACCGCCGGCGGACTAGGCGGCGCGGGCCTGTTCGCGTTCAACGATCAGCAACTCCGCCGGGAATACGGCTACCTGTCCGAGCAGGCGCTGTACGTCATCGCCAACAAGATCATCACCTACTACTACGGCGTCGGCGCCAACTACAAGTACTTCGACGGGTGCTCCGACGGCGGCCGCGAAGCGATGGCGATGGCCGAGCGCTATCCCGACGACTTCAACGGGATCGTCGCTGGGGCGCCGGAGATGATCGCCGGTCCGCTCAACGCCGAGATGCAGACGTGGGAGTACCGCGTCAACACCGACTCGAGCGGCAACGCGATCCTGACCTCGGCGCAGCTGCCGACGCTGCACGCGTTCGTCATCAGCTCCTGCCAGGGGGACGACGGCGTCGCGGGCGACGGGATCATCACCGACCCGCGCAGCTGTCACCCCGATCTGTCGAAGATCGAGTGCACCGGGTCGACCACCACCGGCTGCCTGACAGCGGCGCAGATCCAGGTCGCCGAGGACATATACCAGGGGCCGGTCGATCCTCAGGGCAGGCGGCTGTACCCCGGTGGCTTGCCATACGGATCCGAGCTGTCGTGGGTGGGATTCGTGGTTCCGGTCGAGCCGGCCGGCGGCGGCCCGGTACCGTCGACCAACGCGGCGGTCTATTCGGGTCTGTCGCAGCCGTACCTGCGCTACCAGCTGAACGCGCCGGGCAAGATCGGACCCGACCCGAGTCAGTGGCAGTTCACCGATCAGGCCTTCCACTCGATGTTCCCGGCGGCGAACGCGGCCGACGCGATGAGCACCGACCTGCGGGCCTTCCGCGCGCATGGCGGGAAGCTGCTGATGTGGCAGGGGTGGGCCGATCAGGCGATCTCGCCGTTTGGCACGGTGGATTACTACGACACGCTGACCCAGCGCAACGGTGGTCTGCAGTCGACCGAGCAGTTCGCGCGGCTGTTCCTGTTCCCGACCGTCGCCCATTGCGGCGGCGGCTACGCGAACAGCAGCTTCGACGAACTGTTCCCGCTGGTGCAGTGGGTCGAGCAGGGGACGGCGCCGAGCTCGATCACGGCCACCGACACGATCGCGGGCGCGACGGTGACGCGGCCCGTGTATCCGTATCCAGACATCCCGATGTACAACGGCAGCGGCTCGCCGAATGACGCCTCGAGCTTCCATCCGGTGGCGTCGCCCGAGGCCGGCCAGTACAACAAGTGGATCGGCGACTACCTGTTCCGCCAGCCGGTCAGCGGGTGACGCTGAACGGAGAACGGGTAGTGACAGCAGATAGCTGGCCGCAGCCAGCGTAGGCAACCAGCGTGGGCGATAGCCCGCTCCAGGTCGAGTTATCGCCCACGCACCCCCGAGAGTAGGTCTGCCATCCGTTCCGAGCCGCGGCGTCCGCACGCCATCCAAACCTCCCGCTTATGCCTGTACGCAAATCGGGCACTGGGCCGTCTCGGTCAATCTTCTCCGAACGGTGACTACCGACCGTCCGACGCGCCCTCTCCTACCTAACCAGCAACGAATGAAACGGACGAACCCCTAAGGGCGCACGTTGCGCTGGGCTGCCGTACTGTGAGGCCATGGCTGGCAGCCCGGCACTTGTCCTGCGGCCGGCGACGTCCGCCGATGTGAAGGCGCTGGCCGCGGTCTTGGCGCGGGCATTTTCTGACGACCCGCCGTTGGTATGGCTGCTGCCTGATACGGCCACGCGACTCGGTCGTGTCACCCGCATGTTCGCGACCATCATCGGGGTCGAGTCGCTCCGGTATGGCGGTGTCGACCTAGTCTGCGGCGGTGATGAGATCCTCGGCGGTGCGATCTGGCTGCCGCCAGGCCACTGGCGGGTCGGCCTTCGCGAGCAGGTCCGGGCGGTGCCGAGCCATGCCTGGGCGCTGACCGGGTCGTGGGGGCGGGCATCGCGGTATGGGCATGCTCTCGAGGAGGCGCACCCGAAGGATCCGCACTGGTACCTGAAGATGATCGGTGTCGATCCCGCCTCGCAGGGTCGCGGAGTCGCGAGCCTGCTGCTGCGATCGCGGCTGAACCGCTGCGACCAGGACGTGCAGCCGGCCTATCTGGAGGCGAGCAAGCCAGACGGCGTCTCGCTGTACGAGCATTTCGGCTTCCGGCGGGTCGGTAGCCTCGACATGCCCGAAGGCGCGCCGGTCGTGTCGGGAATGTGGCGGGCGCCAGCCACCTAGCCGCCGTCAGCAGAAGCGCGTGATGAACGAGGCGGCCTCGGCGACGGCGCGTTCGGCGGCGGTGGTGATGTCGGGGTGCAGGGCGAAGTTGTGCCACAGGCCTGGCCAGCGGCTGTAGGTGACATCCACGCCGGCGGCTGTCGCGCGGGCCGCCAGGTCCTCGGCGTCGGGAGCCAGCAGGTCGTGGGTGCCGCACTGGATCAGCAGCGGAGGCAGGCCGTCGAGGGTGGCGTGCAGCGGCGAGACCATCGGCTGCGCCCGGTCTGCCGCCGGCGCGTACGCCTGCGCGCATGCCTCGAGCCAAGCCGGGCTGAGCACCACGTCCCGGCGCACGAGTTCCGGTGGCGCCGTTCGATCAGCGGTGAGATCGAGCCACGGCGACAGCAGCATGCACCCGGCGAGGCGCGCGACGCCGTCGCTGGCGCCGGGCAAAGCCAGGGCGACGGCCAGGGCGAGCCCACCGCCGGCCGAGTCTCCCGACACCACTACCGTGCCCGCGGCGGCCTCCCCGAGCGCCGCGCCGACAACCGCGCGGCCGTCGTCCACGGCGGCGGGATAGGGGTGCTCGGGCGCTAGCCGGTAGTCGGGCAGGATCACGCGGCATCCCGTCCGTGAGGTCAGGTGCGACGCCCAGGCCCGGGCCTCGGCGGGCGACCCCACGCAGTAGCCGCCGCCGTGGAAGTGCACGACGGTGACCGCGGCGGAACCGGTCGCCTGGCCGGCCGTGACGACTTCGGCCGGGACCCCGTTCCACGCTGTCTTTGTGACCGACGTGCCGGGCGGCAGCGGCCATGACCCCGTGAGCCGGTCCAGCCGTCGCCGCTGAACCTCCCACGGCAGGCGCGGGTTGAGCATTCGGCGGCTGACCTGCCGCGCACACACGCGCACGAGCGCCGGTGGCACGCGCAGATTCATCCGACTCCGGCGACAGCCGGCATGACTCTGTACCGCGACAGATCGAAGTGACCGACACGGTCCAATCGGTGCGCTGCGCACGGTCGCGGTCTCCGACTTGCGAGCTTCGTGCTACCCACAAACGCAGAGTGTGACTCGCACGAGACCCGGCCACCAGCGTTAGTCCTGCTGCGAGGTTGGACTGCTGCTCCCGGTCCTTCGATGCTCGGAGGAGCAGCCCGTCGAACGTCGCCGTCGGGCTGCTCCTCTGTCAAGTGGAAGTCGGTATTTCCGGGCTTAGGTGATTGGGCGTCTAGCTGCGGATCGGGCCGCTCAGTGATCTCCGGTGCGGCTCGTGTCGACGCTCCCAGCGCGATGAGAAGGGTCCGTGGTCGCGGTGGATACCGTCGCAGCCCCACGCATCACGGCCACACCAGCCCCGGTCGCGGAGACGGAAGCCGTGCCCGGCGCCGGTCACCGCCACTCCAAGCGGATTCGTGGCGCCGGTGATGAAGCTCTGGTTGACGTTGCTGCCGTCGAGGTTCGCGCGCCCGATCGTGTTCCCGCCGAAGTTGGCCCAGTAGATGTGCTGCCCGGCGACCGTCACCCCGTAGGGTTCGCTGGCGCCGGTGATGAAGCTCTGGTTGACGTTGCTGCCGTCGAGGTTCGCGCGTCCGATCGTGTTCCCGCCGAAGTTGGCCCAGTAGATGTGTCGCCCGGTCACTGCGATCCCCTCGGGTTTGCTGGTGAGGGTGATGAAGGCCTGGTTGACGTCGCTGCCGTCGAGATTCGCGCGTCCGATCGTGTTCGAGGTGGTGTTGACCCAGTAGATGTGTCGCCCGGCGACGGCGACCCCGTTTGGGTTGCTGGCGCCGGTGATGAAGCTCTGGTTGACGTCGCTGCCGTCGAGGTTCGCGCTTCCGATCGTGTCGGCAGCGAAGTTGCCCCAGTAGACGTGCTGCCCGGCGACCGCCATCAGCAGCGGAAAGCCTCCGCCCGTGACGAAGCTCTCGTTGACGTCGCTGCCGTCAAGATCCGCCTCGCCGATCGTCCCCGCGTTGTCATTGCTCCAGTAGACGTGCTGCCAGGTGACCGACACCCCGTCTGAGCCGTTGGGGCCGGTGATGAACGTCTGGTTGACGTCGCTGCCGTCGAGGTTCGCGCGCCCGATCGTGTTGTTCTGGTTCGCCCAGTAAATGTGGGGCGTGAAGTCCGTGCGAGGGGTGAAGTCCGCCAGCGCCGTGGGCGTGAGCGTCAACGCCCCCAACATCGCGACGGCCGCTATCGCGACCGTGCGCGGAGCTGCCAGTAACGCTGCCAGAGTGCTGTCAACCGAGATGTGCTTGCGCATGAAAAGCCCTCCGATATTTGAGTGTGTCTGAACCAGCCCGCTTTGCCTGGCCCCCGGTAGGCATCCCTGGGAGATGGGTGACGGTGTCGGCGACATCCCGGATGACCCGGGGCCCGAGCTCACGAGCCGTCCGTCAAGCCAGCTTCCTCAAGGCCTTGGTAGACCGGAGGCCCGAGGGTCTAGCGGACCGACGACCCGACGACAGGAACCTACGCTCGCGCAGCAGGTTTGCCCCTCAGGTCCGGACGGATCGGCAAGAAAGCGGCGCAAGATCGGACAGATCGTCAAGAGCACAGATATCGCCCGGCGATTGGTTTCGCGGGCTGTAGCAGTCTCAAGGCACGAACTCGGCCCGTTCGCGAATGACGAGGAGACGATGCGGGTCGCGTTCGAC
>Ga0123356_10001707_pt1 | contig 24045 bp, 23 predicted proteins | sample TergutEmb28metaG_2_FD_92546 | JGI IMG/M metagenome (GOLD analysis project Ga0123356, IMG submission 92546) | Embiratermes neotenicus P3 segment gut microbial communities from Petit-Saut dam, French Guiana - Emb289 P3 | ecosystem: Host-associated > Arthropoda: Insects > Digestive system > Gut ...
ACACGGCATTGCCTCCAGAGCACTCTCGCATCAACCCCAGTTATGCCGGCGTTCTCTCGCTCCCAGATCGCCCAGCCTTCAGCGGCGGGTCGAAAAATGTGATGGCCGCTATCGTGGCTCCCAAGAGCGGTCCGGCAATCAATATTCCAACAACCGGAGCCGTAAATTTTTATCGGCTCGGTCCCGGGCTTGAGATTACGCGTGCACAGCACGCGGGAATCAACTACCAGCTTGTAACTCTGGGTCCCAATGCAGACCACATCATCCTCGACCGCGATTGGATTCACGGCAGCCCGCTTGTAGAAGAAACTACAAACGGCGTTGGCGTTGGCGGGGCCAACTACGTCGCGGTCATTAACAGCTACATGAACGATTTCAAGTGCATCGCGATCAAGGGCGCTTGCACCGATGCCAAGGACATTGGCGGTGGGGACAATCTATTTTCCCATGGAGAAGGCGCCTGGAAAGCTTACAACAACTTCCTTGAGGCTTCCGGGGAGAACATTCTGCACGGTGGAGCACTATGGGGAAACCAGACCCCGATGGATCTGGAGTACCGACAGAACCACTTTTACAAGCCGCCAACCTGGCGTACGTGTACTTTGGGCACCAACTGCTATATCGTCAAGAATCTCTTGGAGATCAAAAACGGCAGCCGGGTACTCATCGAGGGCAACCGCATGGAGGGATCATGGGGCGGCTATAGTCAGGCCGGCTTTGCTATCCTGTTTACCCCCCGGGGCTCTTGGGCACACGATGACAACATTACTGTGCGGTACAACTACATCAGCCATGTAGGTGGACTAATCACAATGGACGGGACGGTTACTTGTAATCATGACTACGCCCCCGCGAACATATGTCCGACCGAATGGGTCGATTCGGCCAGCGCTGGCAACTGGAGTGTGCATGACGTGCTGTTCGATGACGTGGATCCGCCCACGTACAAAGGTGGGGGAAGTATTCAGATGATGAGCCAGTTTAAAGTCAATCGTCCGCTACACGACATCGCCATAAATCACTTGACCGCGATTACAACAGACACGAAGATAGTGTCCATTTTCGCGGAACCCACAAATCCGCAGCCCAGGATGGGGTCGTTTGCGTATACAAACTCGGTTGTAATTGCGGGCTTGTGGGACATCTGGTCAACTGGCGGAAACAACCCGTGTGTCGCGGATGGTCATCCGGCGCAGACGTTCAGCCAGTGCTTCACGACGAGCACGGTCACTCACAATGCAATCATCGGGTGGACAACCAGTAAACCAGCGTGGCCAGCTGGTAATTTCTTGCCAGCTTCGGCCTCCACGGTGTTCGTGAACTTCAAACGGTTCGCTGGCGACTACCACGTGAAAGCTCCGTACAAGGGCGCAGCCACCGATGGAAAGGACATCGGCGCAGACATTGACACGATCATGAAGTTGCTGACGAACGTCAACTAACTTCTACGAGAAAGGGCAACATCACCGCATCTCTCAAGTTCTTCTGGTGCAGCCTGTTTTTCTGGCCGACTCTCTCATCCCGAGAGAGTCGGTTTTTTTACCCAACCAAACGGATCGAATGATCACGGATTTGTCGAGTTCGGAACTTCCAGGCGGTACTCGCTAGTTCAGGATCACTCGAAGGTCGCCCTTCGGCACTCCCGTGACCTCGCTTCCAGCAATTCTTAAGGTAAAGTGGCGGCGAAGAACAATTGGGGCACGCAAGACGTTCTATGGAGTTTTTTCATGCGATTCTTCCCCGGTGGAGTTGCTGGCCGGTGGGCGCGAAAGTCAAGAGCCCAAGGATGCCGTGCCCTTCTTCTGAGCCTCTGTTTAATTCTCGTCGTGCGTATCCTGCCCGCCGAGCGCCCTGCGCCTAGCGACCCCACTCCCTGGGTGCCATTCGGGTTTACTCTTGTTTCTGACTTGCCGGCCGGAAGCGCGGGCGCAGCCTATCAGGGGTCTTTTTCCCCGAAGGGCGGTAAAGCGCCTTTCTCGTTCATGATTATCAGCGGCGAGCTGCCCGCCGGGCTTTCTCTGAGCCCGACTACGGGTAAGGTCACCGGAACGCCACAGAGCGCCGGAGTCGCACATTTCGAGTTGTTCGCGCGCGATTCCGAGTTCCGCTTCACGTTCTTGTCGACCCAGATTACCGTCGACAGCCGGGTCGCCTCTTCGGTGAGCATCTCCATTTCGCCTTCGAGCGGGAGCATGCCGTCCGGAGAGTCCCGGCAGTTCGATGCGACCATAAAGGGCACATCCAATACCGCCGTAGTCTGGTCGGCAAACGCAGGCAGCATCTCAAGGACGGGAATGTTCACGGCTCCACCGGTGAAGCAGACCACAAATGTTGCGGTTACTGCGACCAGCTTGGCCGACAAGACGAAGAAGGCGTCGGCGACGATCGCGGTAACTACGCCGGTTCCGGTCTCGATCCCTGCCGAGAACTGCCCGAACGGCACTGAAGGCACGACGTATACCGGCTGCACAATCCCTGCCCGTAACGGAGTCGCGCAGTATAGTTGGACCCTCAACGGCGGCTCTCTTCCGAGCGGGCTGACACTTCGGACCACCGGTAATCAGGCAGTCATTTCCGGAACGCCGACCGCCCCAGGGACATTTCATTTCGTATTGAAGGTCGCCGATTCCACGCACCCCACACCCGCTACCGCGAGCGTTCCACTATCCATCACCGTCAATCTAAACGGACAACTTTGCGGCTATCCGACCTTCAACTGCGCCCGGACGGACAGAAACACCCTGGTCCTTTCATCCACCGGCACGGTGCCACCCGATGCCGGAGCTCACAGGTGCGCGGCGGGAAAGTTAGAATCCTGCGGCAATTCGCTCGGCCTTAACACCATGATGACTGACCCGGCGTTCAACAATGTGAAGATCGTGCGCGTTTCCGACTTCGGGGATGAGGAGAGCGGATGCTCGCCCATGGCCGGCCCTGGCGGTTCTTCGGAGGAGAATATTTTCGAAAAAGGGGCCAACTACTTGACGCTCCAGTGCACAGACGGATTCAGCCGCATCAAGTGGTTCAACCCCTCGACGATGCAGATCGTCGAAACTGTCGATCCGCAAGGCTATGTTCGTACTAGCACAGGCGAAATCTTTCAGACCGGCGACGGGCTTCAGTTTGCGTATAAGACTCCAGGCCAGTTGTTTGCCTGGCATGGGACCCAGATCCAGTCTTACCAGATGGCCTCCGGCCTTATTGGTTCGCCCACGACGATTTCCGACTTTACTTACGCAATACCCTGCTGGTCGAAGTCGACCGGACTCTGCGGAGACTGGAAAACAGGCACATACCCCCCGGGGGCCAACCTGATTCCCCAGAGAAGCAATTCGCTGTCCCATGTTTTTCAATTGCTGAACGCCTCCTCTTGTGCGACCGGAACGCCCTATCCGGAATTTGGGGGCAACGTTGCTGCCAATGAGATGGCCGTGATCCGTGACGGCGACTGCCAGTGGGTGGACATCGGGCCGGCCGACAACGTCATGTGGAAGGCCGCCAGCGGAAACTCGCACGACGACTTGCGGTTTACGGCAGCATTCAACAACTACCAGGGACAAGGCGCCCCGGGTGCGTGCTTTCTTGTCCAGTATGACTCTACGGCCAATGCCTATTACCACCTCAACACCTGCACTGGAAATGCTTACAAAACGACGTGCATCAGAGGAACCGGCTACACCTGTGCGGGTGGAACCTGGGGGCAGAGCTTTATAGCCAACGTTGTCCCGAGCACCCAATCGCTTGCGACGATTCATAATGCGAAAACGGGTGGAGACGGAACGTGGATCAGCATTACCAACTCCGGCTGCGCGCTCGGTACGGTTCGTTGTCCATCTGTGCCAGGCTCACGGGGCGGAGCGAGCATCGAGGACTTCTGGCAAGCAGGCACCTCCACGATGACTTTCTTCAATACCTTGACGGGCGCCATCGCTACCGGGCACTCGGCGACCGGTTACAAGCACTTCGTTGGCATTTGGAATCCAGTCCTGAGCGATGCGAACAAGTACTTCAAGATACTCGATATGGCGGGAGGAAAAGACGACCAGGGCAACGATTACGAGGGGCTATGGGACCTTACTTCTGGGCCGCCATGCAGTCCCAATGCCTGCCCCAACTCATACCTGTTTGACCAGCATCCTTCCTGGACCGCGAATACGGGCTCGGATACTTCCCCGGTATGTACCTTTGTCAGGCCAGGCTCTGAGAGCGCCGGCACTGGCCAATGGCCACCACAATACCCTTGGCTGGGCGAAATCGATTGCTTCGCGACGGATGGGTCGAACAGTATATGGCGGCAGGCGTACACCTACAACACGATCGCCAACGGTATCTTCAACGTCTGGGCAGACATCATGGGATGGTCAAGCGACGGAAACTGGGTGGCGTTCAACAGCGACTGGTTCTGTACGCTCGGCAGCACGAGCGGCGAGCAAACAAATATGTGCGGCTTGCCCTATCAGGCCTCGCACAATTACGCGGCCCGGGGTGAATTGGTGGCACCGAACAACGAGAGCCTTTTGGGGCCCATCGGGTATGTCTTTCAAGTGACCACGACTGGGACGTCAGGGTCCGATTATCCTGCCTGGTGCCAAACCGTAGGATGTACCGTGACCAGCGGTGGCGTAAAATTCAGGAATGTCGGCGCTTATACCGCCCAGTCGGCGGTGTTCGTCCTCAGGTTGCAGTAACCTGGCACACCGGGATTTCACCAGACATCGCATTTGCTCGTGCGATCGAGCCATCCAAGACCGCCAAAGCCCGGTGATCAGCTTCAGTTTGCCGTCGCTCCAGAACCTCAACCGCGCGATGCCGGGCCGTGGAGCCGGCGAACGGCGCGGTGCAGCCAATCGAGCGATCCCAACCATCGGTCGGCGGGACACTTTCCCGGTTTGCGCCGGCCGCCCGGCAAACCCCTCAACTTTTCACTGACATACCGGTTCATCGTACCGAGCGGCCAGGTTGCAAACCTACGCCCCTCCCAGCGACAATCTCTCTGTGTCCTCCGCCGCAGAACCAGCCCAGCCCCCAATCCGGCCGCCGCGCATACGACTCTCGCAGATCCTCACCGCGCCCAATCAGCTTACGCTCGCGCGCATGGCTTTTCTGCCCTTCGTGGTCATCAAACTGGTGGAAGGCCACTACCGCGGCGCGCTGATTCTGTTCCTGCTGGCGGGGCTCAGCGACGGGCTGGATGGGCTCGTTGCCCGCCGCCTGCACCAGCAAACCCTGCTGGGACAATATCTCGACCCGATCGCCGACAAAATGCTGCTCAGCACCGTGTTTTTGGTGCTCTCTATCGTTCACAAGATTCCCTGGAAGTTTACGATTCTCGTGTTCAGCCGCGATATCTGCATTCTTCTCGTCGGCGCCGTGCTTTACACGATTGCCGGATTGCGCGATTTCCGTCCCAGCATTTTCGGCAAAGCCAATACCTTCGCTCAGGTTGCAACGGTGGTCTTTGTCATGCTTTTCGAGATCAATCGATCGCACTGGGTGGCGGTACTTCGCAAAGGCTTCCTGCAAGCTACGTTTGTTCTGACCATTGTTTCGGCGCTGCACTATTTGTACCTGGTCGCGCAGCGCCTCGACGAACTGGATCACGCCTCCGCAGACTGACTCCCCATGAGGCACCGTTCAGACGGCCTTCCCTCACGTCCAAGGTAACGTTAACCCATCTGAAGGATCGTTTCCTCCCCAGATCGCTCCAACCATGATCGCAGGCCGCGATTCTCGCGGGTCACCGCAATGTAGACGAGGTAGTAGTGGCTGAGTTCACAAAAGGCAATCGAAATTGGGTCACTTTTCCCGCTAGAATGCGATTCCACAGCAATACAATGTTGCAAGTCGCAGCGGGCGCAATATCCAATCCGAGCACCGCCAGGCTGACTCGAGTCCGCCGCAATTGCTGGTTGGCCTCTGTCAGAAGCTCTTTCGCCTTGGTAAACTCGCGATTCCGGAGTTGCTGTTTCCCTTCTTCCAACAGGTAGATTGCCCTGATTTGCTGCGCGCGTTTGATGAGCAACTCCGCTTGAGATTGGGAGACTGAAAGTGTTCGCGCAGTCTTCTCGAGGATCATCCAATACGCTTCCAGCATCCTGGCTCGCAACTGACTAAGCGAGCCGGGGCGCGTCCCACTGGCTCGAACTTGTAACCCGCGGGTGTAACCGATTCGGGCGCCATGGAAAGCGGTCCGGAGCCACATGTCATAGTCGTCGCAGCGCGCCAAACTTTCATCAAAGAGGCCCGCTTTCACGATGGCACTCTTCCGCACAACGACGGTGGAAATAGGAATCTGGCAGCGTTCCGCGATCAGCGCGACAAAAGTTGGTTCGCCATGGGAAGGGCATATATCCATGAATTTCCACGGACACTGGGGATCATCGACGAGACAATCTGAGTAGGCCATATCGAGCGCTGGATCGTCTTCCAGAAGCTTCATTTGAGAAGCCAGATGTTCCGGAAACCAGATATCGTCGCTGTCGAGGAATGCCAGGAATTCGCCTCGTGCTCGCCGGATGGCTGTGTTCCTGGCGCCTGCAGCGCGCTTGTTCTCTTGCCTGATATAGACAATCCGGTTCAAGTAGGGCGCCATGGCGAGTTCCAGTTCGGGCGTGTCGGGCGATCCATCGTTCACCACAATGGTCTCAAAATCCGTGTAGGTTTGGGCCAGAACCGAGCGCAAGCAATCGGCGATCAGAGCGGCCGTGTTATACGCCGGAATGATCACGCTGATTTTAGGTGGATGAGTTTTATGTTTATTCATATCTGTCGCCGCCATAATCAAGAACTGTGGAAAACGTTCTCGGACTCCCCTGCCACAATGTGGTTGACCGCTTCCGCGCCCATCATCACCGAGTGATCCATGTTGCCTATCTCGTAGCGCCACGCTCCGAAGCGCCCACGAGAATAGATGCCCTGCTTCATCAGGGCCGGCTGTAAAACACCCAAAGCTCGGTCACGATTCAATGTCGGTATGGGGTAGGAATAGGGAACCGTGTGGCCATATCGCGAAACGATGTGTTCCCGGTCGGATTCCTCGAGAATATTCGCCCGAATCAGGCCTGCGATGATCTGATCCTGGATACGTTCCGCATCCGGTTGTTTGCCGCATTGAAAGGACACCTCGCACATCAACGAACTGTAGCGTTCGGTGTCCCCGCCCGGAACGTTGTTCGGCGAATAGTGCGAAAAATAGGTTGCCCGGTAGCAGGGCATTTCCTCGTCCGCGAAGTAAATCCAGCATCGGCCGGTCTCGATTTTCTTCTTCAGGCCCAGGCCTACAACCAGCAGGTTATTGTGATGCAGGTCTTGGCTTGCCTCGAGCAGCATGCCGTCCGCCCCTTTCAACCGCTGAACGACCAGGTCCAGGGGCGCAGTCGAAATCAGCACGTCATAGGTATCGCCGGTTCCGTCTCGAAAGGAAACGGTGCGGCGCACCGGGTCCACTTCGGCCAGTTCCTTACCACACCGCACTTTGCTCGGAAATTCTTTGGCCATGCGGCGGTAAATTTCGCCGGTGCCTCCATGCAGCGGGAACCGAAACTTGTTGTTCGGGCCCCAACCCACGTCGTCGCGTTCGAGGAGCACGTTCTCAAGGAGTCGTTTGAAGTCGACCACCGCCACGCGTTCACTAATCCACGATTTGGACATCTGCTCAAGCGGCGTAGTCCACACTTTTGCGTTGTAGGGGAACATAAACGCCTCGGCAATCCCTTCGCCGAAGGTCTCGAGAATCCAATCGCGAAAATTCGCTACCGTTCGGCCGTTACCATTGGCCGAGGCTTTGGCTGCACCCAACAGACAATTCAATTGAACCGATTTGGGCAGGTATCGGAGGTTGTTTTGGAATGGATAGGGAACCCAGTGTTCACCCTTTACGATCCAGCTCTCTCGGATACGCTGGTGCACCTCGTTCCCCAGCATTCGGTCAACCAGACGGTCGAAATAGGGGTAATGAGAGAAAATTACATGTCCACCCTCGTCCCACACAAACCCTTGCTTATCCGTGTGAGAAGCGGAATGTCCTCCGACATGGTCCGATTTTTCATAGAGTAGCCACTGCTCATAACCGAGTTCGTGAAGGCGATAGGCCGCGCCCAATCCGGTCGGCCCCGCCCCGATAATGACGATCCTCTTATTGCTCATAGTTCATGGAATAATTCATCGGCTGAGGAGCCTTGGACGAATTCACTCTCGAGCGCTGGGGACGAGACAACCGTTCCTTGCGACACGTGGCTGGACGAAGGCCATGGTTAGTGGCGGCAAGTCATAGATCGATCTGGGGAGGGCGCGATTGCCTCGAGAACACCCGGCGACACCCATATCCAAGATGAGCCGGCATTCCGGCAGACGCGAGATGGCATCGAACCAGATCGTGTCAAGGAAACGTTGTTCAGCAGGGCCACACGCGTCGGTCTTAGCGGGGTCTCTTTCGCCGATCAGAGGGATCCGGACCGCAGTCACCGGAAGCACCATGAGTAAACTCCTGCGGCAAGTTTGGCCTGCATGAACCTCTGATTACATGACTTAGATAGGCATTGCTCTCGGAATGGCATGCCAGAGATCCTCCAAACAAGAATGGGTACAGGGCTGGACAGCAAAGCTGTTATACGCCGACGCTTGCCAACCGTCCACTGAAAAACTTGACAGGGAGAAACTTTTATCACTCTAAATGCACCTAAGTGCAATCAAATGCAATTAATGTGATGCTTCGGCTGGCTGACGCTCCGTTGGTTAACGAAGCGGCTCTTTTAGCGTTTGCCTGCCACTTAAGACGTTCTGTTGCAACATGCCGCCAACAGGACAGCGGGAGCGTAATGGGGATAGCTCGGCCGCGTATTTCCAGGGTCCCAGCTAATATCCGCCAGGGCATTTCCCTTCCCGGGCCGTTCGTTTCAGCGGGCGAATTCTGTTAATTCTGACAGTTCTGAGGAGAGCCCATCAGTTTGATCATCAGGTCAGCAGCCGAAATGAGCGAGCGCCCAGCTCGATCGTATCGTCGGGTGCGACAACTCGTTCGCCGAGGCCCACGTTCCCTGTGATTGTGATTTGTTCGCAATGCGGCACGATAAAAGGCGAGGCTAATCACTGGTACATCGCCTGGACGGATAATCACGGACAGAGGTTCTGTTTCATTCCGCTGGATTCGGATCCCACGATGGTAAAGGAGGATGGGACCAAGACCCTGTGCGGACAGGGGTGCCTCTACAACGCAATACAGAGACATCTCGATTCCATTGAGTTCCTTCGCAGGGCGATCCCTGAATGGGAGATGCAAAGCTAAGCAAGAATCTCTGGCGTCAAGTCTGCCTCTTTCCATTGTGGCTCATCCTCGGGAACAGCTGAGTTGAACTCAGTCGACCCTTTATTCTGCCCGGCACGAACCGCTCCACTTGCCACGTTGCAGGCGCATGAACAGAAGCGCAAAAGCACCCTCCTCCAGAAGGATAGTCAGGAGATCACGGAAACTCTCCATAGCCGTCCGTGGCGCGAGTGTTGATTCCTACGAGGGCGCTGGACGCCCATTTTTTTGGAATGGGTGGGAGTAACTGGCGCTGGCGCCGGGGACGCTATTTCCTGATCGGAGATTCTTGAAGGGATTGACAGTGGGCGGGGAGACGCCTGCTATCTGGATCGCGATTCAGGTGCAGTCCGGCAGCGAAAACCCTTGCAACCGCCAAAGATTTGGTTCGGACGCACGGTGTGCGAGCTAACCATACCGCTCCGCTTACAGACTCAGGACATTGCCGCCAAGGCGATTAACCGTACGAGAGGTGTGCAGTTCTTTGCAGACCAGTAAGGAAATTGCCGTGGCAGCCCCTGATAAGTCGTTGAATTTACCAATCACCCGAGAGTGGCGTACTTGGAAGCCCACTTGCAAAGAGAGCACAACTGAGATATTTGCACGCTCAATGTCTTCACAGCATTATCGCTCGTCACGTCTGCCGTAAGGATGGGGCATAGGCATATGACAGGCAAAAAACTCGCGCCGAGAGAAGTTCCTGAGTTCCCGAAGACCAGTGTTCCGGCTTTCGCTGAGTCTGACCTCGTGGGAGCGGTCGCGGAGGCTGCTAACGAGGAGTATTCCTTGCAGTCACAAACGTTCGCGGACCGGCCGGCGATTACATCGAGGGCATGGTGGCGGCATTCTGTGGCGGAGCGGCCTCCGCTGCGGGTCGGGTTGCTGCTGAATGGACCGGAAATGTCGAGTCTGTCTGCCGCGGTCATCGAGGATATCCAGGCCAGCAATTTCGCAAAGATCGAGCTGGCTGTGTACCACAAATCGCCGCCTACACCGCGTCCGCCACGCGGCATGTTCAGACCTGTCATTCGAACGCTCACCGAGGCGAACCTGCGAAGCCACGCTTTGTACAATCTTTACCAGCGTTTCGAACGACGCCAAAAGCCTAAGAATCATCCGCTGGACCCCGTGGACTGCAGTAATCTGCTTTCCAGTATTGAGAGCTTCGAGGTAGAACCGATCCGCACGAAGTTTGTTCACCGGTTTCCCTCCGAAGCGATTGATAGGATACGCGCGAAAGAACTGGATGTCCTGGTCCGTTTCGGATTCAACATTCTCAAGGGAGATATTCTCACCTCGGCTCGATATGGAGTGTGGTCGTATCACCACGGCGACAACACCTTTTATCGTGGCGGGCCGCCTCATTTCTGGGAGTTGTGGGAAGGCGCCGAGCTGTCAGGCGTAATTTTGCAGGTCCTGACGGAGCAGCTCGACGCAGGTCTTGTCCTGTGCAAGTCGCTGTTCCCCACACAGACAACGCTGAGTGTTTCGGTGAACCGCTTCGTACCCTATTGGGGTGCGAGTGACCTGGTAATTCGGAAGCTGAACGAGCTACATCGCTTTGGTTGGGAGCACGTGCGGCAGAATGCTGTTCCGCCTGAGCCGTACCGTGGGAAGCGGAAGATTTACCGTACGCCGACGAATGCAGAAATGGCGAGATGGTTGGGACCCGCTCTGCTGAAGAAGGCGCTTCAGCGCCCATTCCGCCGGGACACCATACGGCATTGGAAGATCGGGGTAAGGCGAAGCGGCAAGCCGCTGTTCGAGGAATTGAACAGTAATCTCGAAGGCGTGCGCTGGATCGAGTCGACCAAGGGTCACTTCTGGGCTGATCCGTTTGTGGTGGAGCATGACGGAAAGATGTGGGCATTCTTTGAAGACCACTGCTACAAAACGAGCCAGGGACTCATCGCATGCGCAGAGCTCTCCGAAGATGGAACGCTGCTCTCGCCAACGCCGTGCCTGCAGACTCCCGGATGTCATTACTCCTATCCATACGTCTTTCGAGACGGAGGGGAGCTACTCATGATCCCGGAGGGCAGGGATTCGCGAGCTGTTGAGTTGTACCGTTGCGCGGATTTCCCGCACAAATGGGAGCGCTGCGCCGTACTCCTTCGAGGTAAATACGTAGACACGTCGGTGTGGAAGGACGGCGGTTTGTGGTGGATGTTGACTACGAGCGCGGACCCGGACTCACGAGCGGCGATGCTCTTCTTGTTCTTTGCGGAACAACTCACGGGACCGTGGCGATTCCATCCCGCGAATCCGATTTCAAGCGATATTCGAAATAGCCGTGGCGCCGGGCGAGTTTTTTTCGACGGAAAACGGTGGATTCGACCGAGCCAGAGTTGCAGCCCGGTGTACGGGTATAGTTTCACGTTGAACGAGATCTGCACGGTGTCGACGGCGGGGTACGCCGAACAAGCGTTGCGGGAGTTTCATCCTGAGGTGCTCGGCCGGGTCACAGCGACACATACGTATAACTGGCTTCCCGGGGTGGAGTTAATTGACGGGAGAGTGACTACGCCAGCGGACGAGATCTGAGGTGATGGATTGGCTCGGATCGTTGAGAAAGAAAGCAATCTCCTCTGCCAGTGCATGGCCGGGAATGCGCCCGGGAAATTGGTACGCGGGCCATCCAGGAATCCCCCCGGGAAGGATCGAAGGATCATCCTTGCGCGGGACTTAGACGGTGCTACCGACGGGGAGATTGTCCGAAACTAAACCCGGGGCACCAAGCTCCAAAGTAGTACCCTTCAACCTTGGGCCCAGGGCGCACACCCTCGCCGAACTGCTGGTTCCAGAAGAGCACAAGCGGCTCCGGCTTCTGAGGAGGCGGCCGGATTCCGGGACGTGTCGTCGCCGGAGGGGCCGCTCGCATAGATTAGATCGCTCCATGAGAACGCCGCAGATGCACTGCCGCCCACAAAAACGCCGCGGCCAGTGCCAGCCCGGTCCACAGACCCGGGCTGCTTAGGAACTGGATCGGCATGATGTGGGTCATGGGATCTGTGGGGAAGATACTCTGCGGCATGTAGCCGCTCGGGGCAGAGTTGCCAATCAAGCGGTTGCCCACCAGCATCGCGAAATGCTGTGTGCGCAAGGTAATCATTTCCACGCCGGCAATCGCAACCAGGGGTAAAGTCGCCCACAAAAATGCTGCCCGGCGCGCCCAACCCGATACCAGCAGCAGCCAGCAATAGATTGGCGCCGGCCAGAGCGCATGCGCCGTCACAATGTGGTAAAGCATCAGCAGTGACATCTGGACAACCGGCAAGTGCGCCCACAGCAAGGACAGACTCAAGCCGCTTCCGACCAGTACGGCGCTGCTCACGAGAAGCACGATCAATTGGAGCGCCAAGGTGATGGCGAAGATGAGCAGCGGTAGCACGACGAAGGGAATGCTTGCCTTGGCCAGCACGGTTGTGCGATCGGAAACCGGCATCGACTTCCAGAATAGGATGCTGCGATCACGCCGCTCCCCGTGCAGCGCCTCAGCGCAGTAAAACAGAGTGACCAAGATATAAGTCGCCATCATGAAAGCCGAGGCGGCGATGTAGGGCGAGAGAATGGCTTCGCGGTAGCGCTCCGGGTCGGCGCCTGACAGCCCGCGCATCTGAGCCGGCAGGTGAATCAGGCTGATCAGATAACCGACAAGAAAGACACCGGCAACGCCAAGCGGCGCAATATAGACGAATCGGTTCTCCCAGAGTTCGCGGCGCACTGCCCAGTAGAAGGGCCGGGGCGGGGCGATCACGGGCGCAGCCTCCAGCGCAGCCTCGTGCATGGCGTTGGATTGAGTGTTCATGACCCACCTCCGGCTCCGGCCCCCTGACGGCTCATCAACGCAACAAACAAGTCGGCAACGCTAGGGGTTCGTACTTCCCCCAGTCCCGCAAGTTTCTGGCGATCCGCGTCATCAAACAGCAGAATACTGCGGCCCATCAACTGTCGCTCATCGATCGGCTTGAGCGCCCGCGCTGCCGCCGATTGATCCGGGCGCACTACCACTTCCGCATAGCGCGATTCGATTTCCTCGAGGCTCGAGCCCAGCACGATCGACCCCCGGTCGATAAACACAAGATCGGTCAGGACATGCTGCACCTCTTCCACCTGGTGCGTCGCAATCACAATCGTTCGAGTGCCATCGAAGTAGTCGGCAAGCAGGGAATCGTAGAAACGCTTGCGAAAGAGGAGATCCAGGCCGAGCGTCGGCTCATCCAGCACCAGCAATCTGGCATCAATTGCCATCACCAGAGCCAGATGTAATTGCGTCACCATGCCCTTGGATAAGTCCCTGACCTTGCTGCCCAGCTTAATGGTAGTCCTCGCCAGAAAGGCCTCTGCCTTGGCGCGGTCAAACCGGGGATGCACACCCTGCACGTAATCCAGCGCCTCGGAAGCTCGCATCCAGCGCGGCAGCACTGCCACGTCGGCGATAAACGAGACGTCCCGCATGAGCCGGTCCCGCTCGGCCCAAGGGTCGCGTCCGAGCACCCTCAGCTCCCCCTGATAGGATGTCAGGCCTAGAATGGCATTGAGCGCCGTGGTCTTGCCCGCGCCGTTCGGACCAACCAGGCCCAGGATGCGGCCTTCCTCGACGTGCAAATCGACGCCATCGAGCGCGACTGTCGTCCCGAACGTCTTGCGCAGCCCGCGCGCTTCTATCGAGGCCATAGCTTCAGCGTTCCTCCTCCTTGGCTTTCCGGCGGCTTCGCCCACCATTCAGCAGTTCATCCGCGCTCAGCCCCAGGCGCTGAATCGTTTCCTGAATTCTCGGCCACTCTTGCTCAAGAAATTTCTGGCGCTCCTCCCGCAGAAGCAGGTTGCGCGCCCCGGACTTCACGTACATGCCCAGCCCCCGCCTCTTCTCAACCAGTTCCTGATCCACCAGTTCCTGATAACTCTTGAGGACCGTGAGCGGATTCAGCCGGTAGTCTGCCGCCACCGTGCGCACCGAGGGCAGGGGGTCCCCTTCCTTCAAAATACCGTCCAGGATCATGGCAACCACGCGGTCGCGAAGCTGGCGGTAGATCGGCTGACTGTCGTTCCACTCACGGTCCATCGATTTCTCGGACGACGCTACCTGCCCGCGCCACCCGTTTCCCCCGTTTTGCGTTGCAAATCGATTCGTGCGTGGACGGGCTTGTCCCCTGGCATCATAAATGTCCAGTCCTCCACGTGGTGATTGCGGTCGATAATGGTGAACACGGCGTGGTACATATGGCCGTGCTCATTTCCCCCGGAGAGGTCGGCAAAGTCGAATTCCACTGTTTTCCCGTCCGGCGAGGGCCGGGCGACGAGGCGGGGCCGATTCCCGGCGTCGCAATAATGCGTCAGCGTCAGGCGGGCGCCGTCCAGGTACAGCATGGTAAGCGGGTGGTCGTACTGGGAGGGATCGTTTGGATGATCCGGGTCGTACATCTCGTGTACCAGAGCATTTCCCCGCGAGGTCACGTGCAATGCGATCTGCATGCGTGATCCGTTCTGCATTTCCTGCATCGGGGGATCGACGGTTACCGGACCTTGCCAGGTGCCCGCCAGCGTTTTCAGTTGATCGAAAGACTTCTGCGCGTCAGACTCCGCTGCCTGCGCCCGGCCGGCCCCGGGCAAAGCGACCGTTGATAGCAGGACAACGCTCACGGGGAGCATCAAACGTAGGGCTTTCATGTCACATTCTCCTTTTCAGCGATTTCTTGGTCAAACCTCGGACCGAATTCCGAACACTGTTATACTACACTATAACAGCATGACGCATGTCAAGTTCTTTTTTTAGCGAGCCTCCAGGCCCCTTCAGGATTAAGGGCAAGCAGATTTTTTCGGGCTCACTGCGGGCGGCTCTGTGTAGAGCCGGAACCCAATATTGAGGTATCCGTTCGAGAGACCGAGTTTTCGAAAGATGCGGCCTTCCGAGAGGCCGCCAGAACTGAGCCCGCTGCGCCAGTCCGGAATGGGAAAGGGGGTGTATGCGAAAACCAGGCGAAAAATGGGTCTCAAGAGTTACGACCGACTCCACTCACCCGCCGCCCGGCTTGTTCAACAAGACCGCAACGACGATCGCCAGGACATTGGCTTCGAAGAAGGTTTCTCCAAAAGGTCCCGGGTCCGGCATGCGGATGTTGACCTACTTCATGAATCGGGCAGGACGCGGATTGAGCGCTGAACGGAGGCGCGAGCTCGAAAAAGCCAAGGAGCTGCTTTCCGAACGCATGCGGCGCGAAAGGAAGTCGAGAACGAAGGAATAAGGCGGTTTCATTCTACTGGTGTCAGAACCAGTGCGGGAACCCGACCCCTCCTAACCATTGGCATGGAACAAGGCTTCGGTACAACCGAGAATTGGCTTCGTCACCACGTGAAAATGAACGGGAGGGGCCGGGGACGGCCAACGCTCCTCGACCCTCTCCCCAAAAGCATGGTGGTCAGGCGGCTTTTGCCGCCTCCGGGCCTGTAACTTCAGACTCAGCTTGAACCCAGTCGTTCAGCTCAAATCCATCCGCTCGGCCACGCTGTTCGTAGAGCTCGTAAGCCCGGCGACGGACTGTCTCTTCCAGTTCTGGCGTGAGCAAACGAGTCTTGCCCGGGGCTTCATTCGGTTGGTTCGTCATAGAGAGACTCCTTTCGTGGGTTGAGGTTGAAGACGAGTTGGTATTAGGAAAATGCTCGATATCAAGGCGGAACCGCAAGGCGTGCCCGGTGTGGCGCTCCGACAGACCGAGGACGAAGTGTGTAGCTGGAAGTCCATCATTGCAAAGGGGCTCGCAGATCCCCTTGCTCAATGGGGCTGAGGGTGATTTGCCGGCGCAATCCCGAACGTTCTCATTGTCGCCATCTCCCAAATCTTCTCGTAAAAGGGGTGCTCATTCTGTCGGGTAGTTCCTGTATCCCGGTTGGCGCTTCGCACGACCCTTTCGAGCCCACGTCCCCGCGAGTTTTGAAACAGCAACATCCGTTGCATGTGGGAGGACCTTTTGCCATCGAGACCCATGACTCCAAACCTGGTTTGACCCTTTTTCTTCCACGCCCCTATGATTGAAGTTCTTTCCATCTATGGCACCGCGCCTGTTCAACACCCTTTCCGGCAGAATTGAGGAGTTCCAGCCGCTTCAGAACAACCAAGTCCGCATGTACGCCTGCGGGCCGACGGTATACGACTACGGTCATATCGGGAACTTCCGCACCTTCATTGCGGTGGATATTTTGCGCCGCTTTCTACGCCAGAGCGGGTATGAAGTGCACCACGTAATGAACATCACCGATGTGGATGACAAAATCATCCGCAACTCCGCGCGGGCGGGCCTCCCCATTCAGCAGTTCACGGCGAAATACGAAAGGGCGTTTCTTGAAGATGCCGCGGCGTTGAATATCGAACGGCCGAAGCTGGTGCGCGCAACCGAGCACATTCCCGAGATGGCCGAGTTCATCGCGAAACTGGTTGACAGAGGGTTCGCGTACCGCACCGATGACGGTTCGTATTACTTCCGCATTGCAAGATTCCCCGGATACGGGAAACTGTCGAAAAAAGACTTCGCCGGAATGGAAGACGGCGCCCGCGTCGACGTCGACGAGTACGAAAAAGACAATGCCCGCGACTTCGCGCTGTGGAAGGCGCCGAAGCCTGGAGAGACTTTCTGGGAGAGCAGGCTCGGGCCGGGCCGCCCGGGCTGGCACATTGAGTGCTCGGTGATGTCGATCGCAGAACTCGGCGAAAGCTTCGACCTGCATACCGGGGGCGAGGACCTGATTTTTCCCCACCACGAAAACGAGATTGCGCAATCGGAAGCGGCTACGGGCAAGCCTTTTGCCCATTTTTGGTTTCACGCGCGCTTTTTGCTGGTGGAAGGCGAGAAGATGGCGAAAAGCTTGGGAAACTTCTTCACCCTGCGGGATCTGGTGCTGAAGGGCCACAAACCCTCATCGATCCGCTATTTACTGTCTTCGGTTCCCTATCGCCATCAGCTCAATTTCACCTTCGGCGGGCTGCAACAGGCCGCGGCTTCCGTCGAACGCTTGCGCAATTTCCGGCAGCGGCTCACGGCGGGAAGATTCCCGGAAGGCTCGAATCTAACCATGAGGACGCTTGCTGAAGAGACCGCCAAGCGCGTTCATGAGGCGCTGAGCGATGATCTGAACACTGCGCAGGCGCAAGCGGCAATTTTTGACATGGTGCGAGTGGCAAACGCTGCGATCGATGCCGGCGACATGACGCGCGAAGAGATCGATCCGCTCGTTTCCACTTTGGACCGTTTCGATCAAATCTTTGCTGTCCTCCATGACGACGACGTCGCCAAGATGCAGAACATCGTCGGTTGGGCGCGAAGCGAAGGCCGGGAAAAAGACCTGAGCCCGGAGTTACTTGATGCTCTCAAGTCCATCGGACTCGCCGACGACGATGTCAACCGGAAAGTCCAGGAGATGGCCAGGGCCCGGACGGCGCGGGACTTTGCGACTTCTGACAGGATCCGGGCCGAACTGACGGCCCATGGAATCCTGGTTGAGCAAACCAAAGAAGACGTGCGCTGGCGCAGGAAATAACCGCAACTGCCTAGAACCGGACCCGGGGGATGGTAACCCTTGGGGATTGCAAGGCATCCATGCCCCGCGCCGCAACCCCGGGCGTCGGCGGCCGGTGCGCTTCGAAGCTCGCGAAGCCGGGCGGGGGTCGCTGCCGGACCTGCTAGAATCGAGGTTCCCGTGGAGCCCATTGCTGCAACTCTCGAAAAAGTTGTTGCCGATTGTCTGCGGCATTCGACCGACGGGCCGGTCCTCGCCTGGCCCGTGGTCTGCGGATCACAAGTTGCCATGCGGACTTCTGCCCTGAGTTTCCGCTCCGGCGTGCTGTCGGTTGAGGTGCCGGATCGAGGCTGGTCGAGAGAACTCACATATCTGGCGCCGCGCTATCTCGCAGCGATGGAAAAATATTCCGCTATTCCAGTGGAACGAATTGAGTTTACGGTCGCAAGAAGCGAATGCCAAAATGACAAAGGTCAGAAGTAAGTAAGAAGGAAAAGCCAGACCGGTAGTTTCGCACACGGCAGATGCAGTTCTGCATTCAGGCCGTTTATGTCAAGCCTATGAAGGTCACTAAAAAAGACGTTATCTACGTTGCCGATCTCGCCAATTTGGAATTAGTTGAGGATGAACGCGGCCGCATGGTGCGCGACTTGAATTCGATCCTCGGTCACGTAGACTCGCTGAACGAATTGGACACCAGGGACGTTCCTCCCATGGCGCAGATTTCCGACCGCTATGGATTGGACGAAAGCAAGACCGGGAGCGAGCGCTTCGCGTATGCCAGCCGCGATGACCAAAGAGAGGGATTGCGTCCATCCTTTCCGACCGAAACAGCACTGGCCAACGCTCCCGACTCGGACGGAACTTTTTTCCTGGTGCCGAAAGTGATCGAAAAATGAATGCAGAACCAGAAGTCAGGATGCAGGCGATAGACATGCTTCGAGATTTTCGCCCATTCTGCATTCTGAGTTCTCGCGTCTGACTTGTTAATTCTGACTGCCTATGAATCTCCACCAACTTACGATCGACTCGGTTCGCTCAGCCCTCGCCGAACGCAAGACGAGCGCAACCCAGTTGGCCGAGGCCTTCTACGGGAAGATCGAGTCGGATGATCCGAAGATCGGGGCCTATTTAATTCTCTCGCGAGAACGCGCCTTGGCCAAGGCGGCCGAGATAGACAGGCTTCGTGAGAAAGGCGACGAACTGCCGCCGCTTGCGGGCGTCCCCGTCGGGATAAAAGACGTTCTCGTAACCAGGGGGGTCCGCACGACTGCCGGATCCAGGATTCTCGGCAACTATATTCCTCCCTATGACTCGACTGCGGTTGCACGGCTCGAAGCTGCGGGTGCGGTTGTCCTCGGCAAGCTCAACTGCGACGAATTCGCCATGGGATCGTCGAACGAGAATTCCGCCTTTCAGCCGGTGCACAATCCACGGGATTTGAGCCGTGTGCCTGGCGGATCCTCCGGCGGTTCCGCGGCAGCGGTGGCGGCCGATATGGCCGTCGCCACCCTGGGCTCGGATACCGGCGGCTCCATCCGCCAGCCGGCGTCGTTTTGCGGTGTCGTTGGTCTGAAGCCCACCTATGGACGTGTATCGCGTTACGGGCTGATCGCATTTGCCTCATCGCTCGATCACGTCGGGCCGCTCGGCAAGACTGTAAGAGACGCGGCGATCATGCTCCGCACCATCGCCGGGCGCGATCCGATGGATTCGACCGCAGCCGATCTTCCCGTTCCCGATTACGTTGCCGACCTCGACCAGCCGGTGCGCGGCATGAAGATTGGAGTTGCCAAAGAATATTTCGGGGAAGGACTCGATCCTGAAGTTCGTCGCGCCGTCGAAGGCGCAATTCAGGAGCTGGCAGGGCTTGGATGCGAGATCGTCGAGGTGTCGCTTCCTCACACCAAATATGCGATTCCCGCTTACTATCTGGTCGCGACCGCAGAGGCCTCGTCGAACCTCGCGCGCTTCGATGGCGTGCGCTACGGGTTCCGTCAAAAGGGTGCACGCTCCCTCTCCGAGATGTACCGCAGCACGCGCGACGAGGGCTTTGGCGCCGAAGTGAAGCGCCGCATCATGCTGGGCACCTATGCGCTGAGTGCGGGATACTACGATGCCTATTACCTGAAAGCCCAGCGCGTGCGTACACTGCTGACCCGCGATTTTGAAGGGGCTTTCCGGAAAGCGGACGCAATCGTCGCGCCTACCAGCCCCACGGCGGCCTTCAGGCTCGGCGAAAAAGCGGATGACCCGTTGGCGATGTATCTCGCGGATATTTACACGGTGACGGCGAACCTTGCGGGCATTCCAGGAATTTCCATCCCCGTCGGGCACAACAAAGAAAAACTCCCGATTGGCATGCAGATTCTTGGCAGGCATTTCGGCGAGAGCGCCATCTTGCGCATCGCCAACGCCTATGAGAGAGCCAAGGAGGCTTAAACGGAGGTCGTTTGTCTTTCGTGCCGCTGACGGCTTCCTCAGGGGAGAGCGGAGCGTTCTTCCCGCAAGCAGCCGGCGCCCCATTCACGTCGCTTGGTAATACCGATCTCCAGCACAGCTCCGGCAGAGGACGTGGCCGTCCCGGCGGACTTCGCGGCGGAAGCTGATTCCTTCGCCACATTCTTCACAGACAATTCGGTCGCCTTTATAGCCGGGAAATTCTTCCGGCGACAATTCGACCTTCACCCACTGGCAGGTGAACAGGTCCTCGTCTCGGCTTTCGCGATAGGTAAGCATCTGTTGCCGGTTCTTTCCAAGTTCCGGATGCATTTCGCGCGCCAGTGCCTTTGACGACTCCTTCGCCGCAATTCGAATGGCTCGGCCCGTGGTTACGTCAACGAATGTCGCTGCCATCTTGCCGAAGTCACGGAACTTCAGGGCGCGCTTGCCGAGGCGGCAGCCCGTGACCACGGCCAGCGCATCGGTTGCGCAACGGTCAATCTCGACAAATAGGACCAGACGTTTCTTGTCCTGACCCTGGGGGTCGTCGATCCCCAATTTCTTCAACCCCAGCATGGCCAGGCGCACACCGAGCACCTGTCCGGCGCAAAGGTGCCCGTGTGCTTGCTCGGCGTCCCGAAGGTACTCGTCAAGAGATTTCATACGAGAGCGTGCCTCGCTGGCTCGGACGGCCGGGCCCGCATCAATCCGGGGTTCTTCGTGTCTGCGGCGCTCTGAGTCGCTGGCGCCCTTTCCGCGGCTCGAAATCTGGCGTCCAACAAGCCCTGCTTTCTGACCAGATCATTCCCGGTCCGAGCACCAGGAAAGTCAATTCTAAATCGAAGTCCTTTGTTACTCGGATGCTGGCTAGGAAGCTCGCGGACAGTGGATCGAGGGACGATCTGCCCGCTTACATGGCCTGGCCCACGGTTTGATCACTCCAGGCAAACCTCCTCAGGCAAACCGGGGTTGAAATCAATAGTGAAAAAAACGACCGACTCGCCCCTACCCGTGCACGATCCCCCTCTGGGGCATAACTTTCGGTCTTAAGACGTGCTTTGTCCGGGTTGTGAGGTAGGTTTTACGATCGTCGTCCCGGCTCTGGTCTTTTGGATGTATCGGGGAAACCATACGTTCGAACTTCTCGGTAATCGCAAGTTTCGGCGCTGCGACTCTGGGCATCGGCGCAACAGAGCACGCGTCACGAGCTTAGACGCGCTTCCATGGGAAATTCGCGCCTCACAAACTCGATCGCTTGCTGCCGGGAGTCGAGGCGACCGTCGAGCTGAGCGTCTTCGACTGCGGCGAGAATTTCTTTGAACTGCGGGCCCGGTACGTAGCCCGCGGCAATCAGGTCGTCTCCCGTCACCAGGGGTGCGGGGTGCACCGTTTCGGGCGGGAGCTTTCGAATTTGCTCTTTCGTGAACTCATAGAGTCTCAGGTTTTGGTGGCTCGATTCGCAATCCAGGCGATGCAGTTCCAGGTGCTCGTCGAAGCGCGGCAGCCGAATGAATTTCTTGAAGGTCGAGGGCTTCATATTCTCCACGTCGCCGAAGCGCATGTGATTGGCGACCAGGGCCGAAATCTGTTCGGCTTCGTGGTTGGAAAAGCGCAGGCGGCGGCAAATTTCCTCGGCCATTTTGGTTCCCACCCGCGCGTGCTCGTCGAAACGGATACGATCCGGTGCGCGTCGAAATGTAGGCGGCTTACCTACGTCGTGCAGAAGCACGCCCCAGGCGAGCGTCGCGGGACAGTGCGGCGGCAGTCTTTCGAGCATCAGCAGCGTGTGAATCCAGACGTCGCCTTCGGGATGAAATTCCGGCGGCTGTTCGACGCCCTTCATCGCCGCAATCTCCGGAAGCACTTCGCCGAGAAGACGTGTCTCATCCAGCAATTCGAACGCGCGCCGGGCGTGGCCTTCGGTCAACATCCGGGTGAGTTCGTCACGAACCCGCTCGCGGGAAACTTGACGGATTTCCGGTGCGAGCCGCTGAATGGCCGCGAACGTGCCAGGCTCAATGGTGTACTCGAAGCGGGCTGCAAACCGCACGGCGCGGATCATGCGAAGCTTGTCTTCGCCAAAGCGGAGCGCTGCGTCGCCGATCGCCCGGATGACGCCCGCCTCGAGGTCGCGTTCGCCGCCGACAAAATCCAGAACCTTCACTTCGAGCGGATCGAGCAACAGCCCGTTGATCGTGAAATCGCGCCGCTCCACGTCTTCCCGCGGATCACGGCTGAAGCGGACCGAATCCGGATGGCGCCCATCGGAATAGCCGACGTCGCGCCTGAAGGTTGCAACTTCGACGCATGACTTGTGAAGATGCCCTGGAAAAAGCGATGGCTCCCTTTCCGAAGCGGATCCGCCTGGATGAAGTGGCGAAGAGACCCCCGGCCGGGGCTCCCGCTCCCGTTCAGGAATCGGCACCAGCACGACTCCGAACTGGGCGCCGACGGCATAGGTCTCGGGGAAAATCCGCATGACTTCGCGGGGCTGGGCGTCTGTGGCCACGTCATAGTCGGCCGGCTCGCGCTCGAGAAGCAGGTCCCGCACACAGCCGCCGACCAGGTAGGCCTGGTGACCTCGCTCCCGCAAGGTGCGCACAATCGAAATGGCGAAGTTCATCCCCATTGTCGACGCAATGTCCCGGTTCTTTCGCGCCCCGCCGGCTCTCAAGGCTTGAGAGAGCTCGCCCTGAAGCCAATATTACTAGCAGAGGGTTGAAGGTCGGCCGCCGAAGAGTTCACCAAACCAGAGACTCGGGGCAGGGAGAGAATGGCGGAAACCGGTCGCCCTACCGTGCGTTCACTGTTATGTCATATTTTTCGCGGGGCACCACGGTGACCTGATTCATCAGCCCTCAGACAGGGCTCGAAGACGGCGGGGCTGAGCCAGGGAAGTCCCGTCCGTTTTTGAATGGCCACAACCGGGTAGTCTCCCGGCAGGACGCTGTTGAGAGTAAAGGTGCTATCGCTGTAGCTTCCTTCGATCGCAGCGCATCTACTCGGAATCGTGTTCGAGGTCTCTCGGAAGCAACACGATCCCTGCACCCGTCGAATGCCGGCCATTGCGGAAGGCCTTGCCCATCGACCGGCCCGAAGCCTTCGGACGAGGAAATTTCGAACGGGATGGGGAGTGGAAAAAGTAGCTCCGTGCCCCGGTGTTTAGCTCGCCTGCCGGTTTTTACGTGGGCACTCCCCTGTCAACTTTGGCAGTTGCCGGTGGGTAAACTCCTACGATAACAAAGTTTACTGTCCCGTGCTGCTCCAAAAGTCTGGTTTGTCGGAATAGTTTCAGGCGCCACCATGCCGAGTACAAGGTGTTCAGCGTCGAGCCGACTTAGCCCGATTTAGAGCTTCCGGAGGATAGGCACATGGCAGGCAATATCCCGATGATGTCGGGAAAAACCAAGGAGACTGCGGCGGCGGCACTGGCGGAAGCGCCTCAGGTGCCTGACTATCGACTCGCGAAGAGGAGAAAGGCTCCTGTCTTTGTCCTCGGCTCTCCGCGTTCGGGCACTACCTGGCTGTATCACATGCTTCTGTCGGCGGGCGGGTTCGCTATCTACCGGGCCGAATCGAACGTCTTCAACCTGCTGGTGCCGCGCTTCGGCAGACTGCGATCGGCGAGAGATCGCGAAGAGCTGATGGATCATTGGGTCCGCAGCGAACTCTTTCGCGTCTCGGGACTGGATCCCGCCGCCATCCAGGCAAAAATCATCGCCGAGTGCCGGAACGGCGGGGACTTTCTGCGGATGACGATGGAAGCCATTGCCGAGAGCCAGGGGGTGGAG
>Ga0123356_10001708_pt1 | contig 24023 bp, 22 predicted proteins | sample TergutEmb28metaG_2_FD_92546 | JGI IMG/M metagenome (GOLD analysis project Ga0123356, IMG submission 92546) | Embiratermes neotenicus P3 segment gut microbial communities from Petit-Saut dam, French Guiana - Emb289 P3 | ecosystem: Host-associated > Arthropoda: Insects > Digestive system > Gut ...
ATCAGCACTGTTGAATTTTCGAATAGCAAGTGTTTTTTCTGCGGCAGGCATATCAAATGTGTACACATTGACAATCGCGGAACCTTCTTTTTTACGTTTGAACACAATTTCGGAAAATCTGACTGCTTGTTCCTTGTTTGTAGTGAGATAAAATCCCGATCCAAAGTCAAGCCCGCGCGTCTGCCCAATCAATCGCGGTTTGTCCACTGTAATATTACTGCCGTGATAGAGAAACATAGCCTAAAGTATATCACAAGTTCGATTTTTTTCCAACGGCCATTTTCCTTATTTCTTCTCTCCAGCTATAGCTTTCCATGCTGTTTCGTTATCACCGATCGCAACGCGGGAACCTTCCCGCACAATGGGTGTACGCAACATCGATAAGACTTTCTTCGTTTAGAGGATTTATGGTATCTGGCACTGGGCGTGACCAAGATAACGATTAACAATGAGCAGTAATCCAGTCAAGTAGTTCAACGGAAAGGCGTATGCAGGTCACTTCGCCAATGCCTTAAACGCAGCAAGATGTTTGTCCAGTATTTCATCGCCAACAGCTATTACTTCCTTGTTTGAGGCCTCTGCAAATTCAATCACATCTGTCTCCACCACTGGAGTAAAGGTAAGAATTACCCTTCCTGCCGGTATTTGCGGAGGAACATCAAGCGTAATGCTCCGGCGGTTAGCCGGGATTTCTACCGTTTGTGTAATAGTCATATAAAGAATATAGCATAAAAGAGAGATTATAAACAAGCCTCACTCATTATGCATTGTATAATTTTTCATACCATATTCTATGGTGCCAATCATAATCAACGGGTGCCAGGCACTGGGCGTTTTGATGCCCCGAATTTTCGTAAAAGTCAACGGCCCATTTTATCTCTGTGCCTTTGTGTCCCCCGTGAGCTTCGTGCTAAAAAACGGGAGTAAATTTATTTCTTCTCCCCGGCGTATATTGTCCAGCTCCCCCTGCGACAGGCGATGTTCGGTGAGATCAACAAAATGGTATCGTATACCCCTGTCGCGAAAAAATCGTTCGGCCTTTTTGGTCAGCTTGCATTTTTTGGTTCCGTAGATTTGCATAGTTAAACGACAGTTGTGTAGGCTGTAAAAATAATATAAGTAGAAATACTTGAAAAATTGGATTCTTTGGCTAGTATTGTTTGACAAAATGGGCAACAATATGCTAATATTTTTATAGAATAATAAGGAGAGATAAATGAAACAAACTGGAATCATAGCTTTTATTGTATTTACCCTACTGGTAGGATGTGCCTCAGGTGGAAAGGGTACAACAATTTCTGGAGTTGTAAGTCTTGACGAAGGCATTACTGGAGCAGTGGTGAATATTGAATCTCGTGTAAATAATAATACCGAAATTACAATTGCCAATTTTGAAACATTCTCGAATGCACTCTCTGATTTTCTTGTTGGAGAACTATCCGCTAATCTAATTTCATCGGGAAAATTCATTGTCCTGGAACGGAACTCAGCTCTTGATGCAGTGAATGCTGAACATCAATTCCAAATGTCAGGTTTCGTGAACGACTCTTCTGCCGTAGGTATCGGACACTATTTGGGAGCAAAAGTAGTGATTACAGGAAATTTCAGCCGTTTTGCAGATTTCAACCAGATTTCTTTACGAGCCATTGATGTACGTACTTCACAGCTCCTTGCTCTTTACATTGTACGTATACAGCCTGATGATACAGTGTTGGTAAGTACTGGTTTATTAAATAGTATTGCAGCTCCTGCAATAACAGAAAAAGCTCTTATTCACTTGAACCAGGCTAAAAACATCTTAAGTTCAAAAACAAATACGGAATTGGGCTGGATTTTAAATAAGAATAAGATTTTTCGAGAATTGGATCGTGCGCTTAGTATAAACAGTAATTTAGGAGAGGCTTATATTATTCGTGGCCGATTACATTGGGCAATCTCTTTTGAAAGTAGAAATTTAAATAGTAAGAAGGCGCAAAAATATGCTGATATGGCCATGTCAGACTTGACCGCTGCACTTGATATACAACCAGATCACTTCCAGAGTCTCCAGTTACGTACTTATATATATATGCAAAGAGGTAATTATGATCAGGCTATTGCAGACCTTAATGTTGCATATAATTTTTTTACCGATAATTCTTCTTTCTTTGTTTTACGTGGAGATACATACTGTAGGAAAGGAAATTTTGATCTGGCAATTGAAGACTATGAAGCGGCTTTGCGGATTAACCCTAATAGTAATTCAGCAATAAAGGGACTTGAGACCGCCCGCAAAAATCGGTAAAGCAATCGGAACAAGACTTTCATAAAGAAAGCGGTTTAATTCTAGGGATTGTGTTTATAGTTCCCTCCGTGCCTTTGTGTCCCCCGTGAGCTTCGTGCTAAAAAACGGGAGTAAATTTATTTCTTCTCCCCAGCTATAGCTTTCCATGCCGTTTCGTTATCACCGATTGCGACGCAGGAACCTTCCCGCACAATGGGTGTACGCAACAGAAGAGGGTCGCGGAGAATTTCTTCCGCTTCGTTGTAGTCCATGTAGGCCATCCCCCGTTTTTTGAAAGACGCGCTTTCCGTATCAATAAGACTTTCTTCCCTGGGAATTCCCCGGCGTATATTGTCCAGCTCCCCCTGCGACAGGCGATGTTCGGTGAGATCAACAAAATGGTATGGTATACCCCTGTCGCGGAAAAATCGTTCAGCCTTTTTGGTCAGCTTACATTTTCTGGTTCCGTAGATTTGCATAATTATGAGCAGTATACAGTGTTTAGAGGATTTGTGGTATGGGTGCCAATCATCTTTTTATCTTATTCGTAAATAAGATTTAAATCAAATCCAGCCTGATCATTATTTGCAGTTGACATATAATATATGAAATAACTATTGCCCTCAATAACAACTATTTCTTTCACAAAAGCACTCATTGATGGAAATCCAGCAATCATAATTTCTTGCACATTATTAGGTGTTATAAAAAATATATAACCTATACCTGTAAGTGATAATGTGGACTGTTTCGTATCTTCATGAGAATTTATATGTAGTATTCCAATTCCTTTTCCTCCCTCATCTCCTGAAATACCATCATGAACCATACCTTCATATTCTGGCCAATGCTGGCTTGTAGTAATTTCTCCATTAAGTAACCTTGCCAAATGATCAATGTTAATCGGAGTAAATTGACCGTTTTCAGTTGTTGACCATTCAGGCCAATAAGTACCCCAATAAAACATCGGTTTGTATTCTGTTACAGAAAAATTAACTGCAAATTGTGCCCCAAAACTATTGCCATTGTTGTTAACTCTTAAAGTTGCAGAAAAAGAATTTATCGCAAGGCCAATTCTTGGCGAAACAGTAAATGTTGCCGTTTCTGAAGGTGCAATACTTGCAAGTGTTTCCGATGAAACTGTAAAGTTGGTTCCTCCTGTGAATAAATAATAAACGGTTAATTCACCTGTAGGCTGATTTCCAGTATTTATAACTGTTATGGTTAATGTTGGCGGTATAGTGTAGCCTTGCGGTCTTGAAGCAAATGTATATGTTCCGCTTTGTGAAAGAGAAATACTATTAAATACTCCTTCATTCTTTAACCTTGGCGTTCTTCGTGCCTTGGCGCCTTTGCGTGAGGAATGGGGAGCAAATGCTCCTCCAGCAGCCTTTTCTTGTCTTCCGGGATAGGTGTTGAGGTTTCAGTGTTAAAATCATAGTGAACCAGTACCGCATTACCCTTGACGCAGAGCCTTTCCTGCTGCCAGGCCTCCTGATATACGGTAAATGACTTGGTTCCAATGCGGCTAATCCAGGTTTTTATCTCCACTTCATACTGAAAATACAGCTGTCCCACATAATCATAGTCCGTATGGGCTATAATAAGCGGGAATTTTTCACGTTTGAACTCCAAATCGGGGTCAAATACCTTCAAAAGCGGGTTTCGGGCAAGTTCAAACCAGCCTACCGGCACCGTATTGTTGATATGCCCCAGCACGTCCATGTCCCCAAAACGGGGATTTACGGTAATCAAAAACATAGCTTAAATATAGCAAAAAATCGATATATTGTCACAAAAAAGAGCTTGCGAATTCCCCCATTACCCATTACTATTAATATAGAAGGAGGGATGGATAGAGGTGTAACCAGATTACGGAGGGTTTTCCGGTTTTTAGAACAGTTTGTCAAAAAGTGATGAGAATGTAGTGTAATGAAGACGATTTTTGTAGTGGATGACAGCGACACCAATCTCGCAATGGCGGATAGCGCATTAGAGGGCCTGTATTCTGTTATGACTCTGCCGTCTGCCGCAAAAATGTTTGCGCTGCTGGAAAAGGTTGCGCCCGATTTAATTTTACTGGATATAGATATGCCCGGAATGGACGGGTTTGAAGCATTGCAGCAATTAAAATCCCGCGATGCATACGCAAGCATACCCGTTATATTTCTGACCAGCCTGGCCGATGTTTCCGTTGAAGCCCGCGGTTTTGAAATGGGCGCGGTCGATTTTATCATGAAGCCATTTGCAGCCGCGGTGCTGCAGAATCGTATCAAAACCCACTTGGGTATTGATGAAATGATCCATGATCGAACAACACAATTACAGCGGCTGCAAAACAGTATCGTGTATGTTATGGCGGATATGGTTGAAAGCCGTGACCTGTCAACGGGCGGGCACATAGAGCGTACAACCGCATACATAAAAATACTGATGAACGCGTTAATGGAACGCGGGGTGTATGTGGATGAATTGCGCCACTGGGATATGGATATAGCCGCTTCATCCGCCCGTTTGCACGATGTGGGTAAAATTGCCATCTCGGATTTAATTCTTAATAAGCCTGCCAAGTTAACCAAAGAAGAATACGAAATAATGAAAACGCATGCCCTGGAAGGGGAGCGCAATATTGAGCGAATCATTCTCAGAACGGGTGATGAAGCGTTTTTGCGCCATGCAAAATTATTCGCAGGCTATCACCATGAACGCTGGGATGGTACAGGGTATCCGCGCAAGCTCAAGGGTGCCGCCATTCCGCTGCAGGGGCGCATACTGGCAATTGTCGATGTATACGATGCGCTTGTTTCAGTACGGCCTTACAAAAAAGCATTTACGCACGATCAGGCGGAATATATCATCAAAGCGGCGTCAGGCGCTCACTTTGATCCGAATATAGTGGATGTGTTTCTGGAAGTAAAAGATCGATTTCTGGAGGTTTATACATGTTTAGGTCAATAGCAGAGTCTTACATACACAAAACGCGGACAATGCGTCCGCTCTATGCGCAAATATTATTTGTAGTGCTTGCGTTTTCTGCCATGGTATTGGTAAGTTATCTCTTCATGAGTAATATTGTCCATCGTCATATGGCAAACGAAGCAAATGCCGCTATTGATTATACGCAGGCTAATATTGCAGCCGATCTTCTGGAACCGCAGGCGGCGCTGGCGAATATAGCAGAAACGATCCGTACCATAATTATGGAGATTGGTGATTTTAACGTAATGGAAAACTATATGCAAAGAATGAGCAATTACGTGCGCGCCAATAATAACCTTATGGCATATGCTACCGGCGTGTATGGCTATTTTGATGTATTTGACGGAAAATTTGTCAATGGTCTTGACTGGACGCCGCCGGATGATTATATGCCCAAAGAGCGTCCCTGGTATAAGGCGGCTGTTGCGGCGAACGGAGACGTTGGCATAACGGAACCGTATAATATTTTATCGATTGATACGATTGGCATAACCTATACGCGGCGTATTTTTGATGATGAAGGCCGTCCGCTGGGAGTGGTTTGTCTGGATATACTGCTTGACCGGATTAGGCGATATGCCGTAGATACCTGTATCGCTGAAGGCGGCTATGGGATACTGCTGGACAGGGAGTTTAATGTGATAGCGCATCCCCATCCGTCGTATATTGGCAGAGCGCTGCGTCACATGAATGATGGTGTTGCCATTGAAGCCGAATTAAGAGAACATACGGCAATTTCAGAGCGGGAAGTGATAGATTACCGGGGAAATGCATCCATACTTTTTGTCCGAAAACTGAATAACGGCTGGTATATGGCTATTATTACGCACGCCAGCGATTATTTTAGTGAAGTGAAAGATATAGGGCTGCTTCTGAGCATACTGGGTATGCTGATGGCAGCGTCATTGGTTATCGTTTTGATTCGGATTGATGTGGCAAAACAAAAAGCCAACATCCTGAGCCAGCAAAAGAGCAACTTCCTTGCCACAGTGAGTCACGAAATCCGTACACCGTTAAACGCAATCCTGGGTATTACCGAAATTCAAATGCAAAAGAGAACGATCCCGGAAGAAACCACCGAAGCATTAAGCATGATATACCATTCGGGGTATTCACTGCTTGGTATTATCAACGATATACTCGACTTTTCCAAAATTGAAGCAGGCAAGCTGGAATTGATGCCGGCCAAATATGATATGGCAAGTCTGCTGCACGATACGGTGCAGCTGAACAAAATGCGCATTGGCAGCAGGAAAATCACTTTTAAGCTGCAGGTGGATCCTTTTGTACCGGCGGAATTGATTGGCGATGAATTACGCATCAAACAAATTTTGAACAATGTATTGAGCAATGCGTTTAAATATACAGAAAATGGCGAGGTTAAACTGTCGGTTGCCGCCAAATATGAAGACAGGGTAAAAGAACCATTTGTGTCAATTATATTCACCGTGCGTGATACAGGGCAGGGTATGTCACCGGCACAGGTGCGAACGTTATTCGACGAATATTCCCGCTTTAATTTATCCGCCAACCGCTTGACCGAAGGTACCGGGCTTGGCATGAGTATTACCAATCGTCTGGTTCAGCTGATGAACGGCAAAATTCTGGTGGCAAGTGAACTGGGTAAAGGTTCAACATTTACGGTATATGTGTCGCAGAAACCTGCCGGCATTGGTCCGCTGGGCAAGGACCTGGCCGAAAATATCCAGCAATTCCGCTTCTCCGGCGCCTCGCAGCCAAAGGCCACGCAAGTAGTGCGTGAGCCAATGCCCTACGGCAAAGTTCTGGTTGTAGATGATGTAGAAACGAATCTGTATGTCGCCAAAGGGCTGCTGTCGCCGTATGAATTGTCAATAGATACTGCCGAGAGCGGCCAAGAGGCAATTGATAAAATCAAAGCAGGCAGCGAATATGACATTATATTTATGGATCACATGATGCCGCAAATGGATGGTGTTGAGGCGACAAAAATTATGCGCGAATGGGGGTATAAGCGTCCCATTGTTGCGCTGACCGCAAATGCGGTGGTGGGACAGGCGGAAATGTTCATGGCAAACGGCTTTGATGACTTTATTTCCAAGCCGGTAGACATACGCCAGCTAAATGTTACGTTGAACAAGCTGATACGCGACATACAGCCGCCGGAAGTGCTTGAGATTGCGCGAAAGAATAGTTTGGAAAAACATACGGCCGTTGATGCACCGGTCTCCATCGATCCGGAATTGGCAACCATTTTTATGCGGGACGCGGAAAAAACCATAGCGGTACTGGAAGAGTTATACAAAAAACGCGGTGTTTCCGGGGATGAAGATTTACGCTTATATACCATTAGCACCCATGCGATAAAAAGCGCGCTTGCGAATATCGGTGAAATAGAACTTTCCGGTTTTGCGCGCAAGCTGGAAATGGCAGGGCGGGAACAAAATATCGCGGTAATAACAGCCGAAACGCCGTCTTTCCTGGACAAGCTGCGGGCCGTGATCAAAAGAATCACTCCCCATGAATCGGAAGATGATGATGTCGTCATAGAAGACGATTGGATATATTTACAGGAAGAATTGCTCTATTTCAGGGCAGCTTGTACGGTATACGATAAAAAAGCCGCCAAAGATGTGGTGGTTGATCTTAAGAAAAGGAACTGGTCGCGCCCGGTCAGGGAAATGTTAAATACCCTTGCCGAGCATTTATTGCACAGCGATTTTGACGAAGCGGCAAATATCGCCAGAGATTTTACTTTACCCGGCACTGACAGTTGAGCAAAAAATCAGTATGTGCCATAATGATCAGGTATGACAGCACAAACCGCAGTTATAGGAGCAGGCGCCTGGGGTACCGCAGTTGCCAAGGTTATTGCCGAAAAAGGAAAAGATGTTGTTGTCTGGAGTCTTGAAGAAGATACCAGAGACGATATCAATCAACGTCATCAGAATATCCGGTACTTGCCGGGTATCATGCTGCCGAAAAATCTAACAGCCACTTCAGACATTGTCGAAGCAGTTTCCGGGCGGGAATACCTTATTTTGGCAGTTCCTTCGCTGTACCTGCTGCAAACGGTCAAAAAAATTCTTTCAGTGCCTTCGATTCAGGAAGGGGAAACCGCCATTGCCGTGCTTACCAAAGGCTTTTTGGCAACGGAAAAAGGCCCCCGGCTTATTCTGGAAACGCTGGAAGATTATCTGCCGGGCTTTTACCGGCAATCGCTGGTATACATCGCCGGGCCCAGTCACGCCGAGGAAGTCTCGGATGGAAAAATTACCGGCCTTATCGCCGCCAGCGAAAATGCCCGAAACGCGCTCCGTTTCCGCGACCTCTTGAAAAGCAAGGGACTGTTTGTGTTTCCCTCGTTTGACGTGCGGGGCGTTCAGGTAGCTGCCGCCGCAAAAAACGTTATCGCTATTGCCTTTGGTATGCTGGATGCTTTAAAAACCATGAGCGAAAATGGCACCCCCGGCATTCCCAGCGGAGCGAATGTTTTTGGAGACGGAACCGAGTCCCTATTGCTTGCCGCCGGCCTGAACGAGATACAAATTCTTGGCATGGCGATGGGCGCTACCCATCCCGAAACCTTTTCCTCCATTTCAGGCATTGGTGATCTGGATGTTACCTGCCGTTCCATTTTGGGCAGGAACCGGCGTTTTGGCAAAGAAATAATCGAGAAAAAAATCCTTGAGCCGTTCAGTAATATTGAGGAACTGCTTGCGCGGATAAACGAAATTGGCTATCTGCCGGAAGGCGTTGTCGCGGCAAAATATGTCAATATGCTGGTCGATAAACATCGTCTCAAAATGCCCATTGCCACAGGACTCTATAGCATTCTAAACCGCGAAGTAGAGCCGCTTGATTTTCTGGAAAGTTTTTTGGACGGACTGGGCTACTAAGGGAGAAAAAAAGTGTTTGACAAATTGACGCAAAAAGTTACCGACGCGCTGCGCTTTGTTGCCGGAAAATCAACCATCAGCGAAAAAAATATTGAAGATGCCGTTGATGCAATCAAGATGGCGCTTTTGGAAGCAGACGTTAACCTGCGCGTAGTGCGGCGTTTTGTCAATGCAACCATCGAAGAAGCCAAAGGCGAAAAGGTACTGCGCGCCGTGGATCCCGGTCAGCAGTTTGTTAAAATCGTACACGATAAACTTGTTTCGTTTTTAGGCGGCGATGATATCGCAGAACAAAAACTGAAACTGCGGGGACCGGATGTTATTTCCACTGTGTTGATGCTGGGCTTGCAGGGTTCCGGTAAAACCACCAGCTCCGCCAAACTGGCCCTGCGCCTGAAAAAAGAAGGCCGCAGGCCCCTGCTTATTGCCTGCGACCTGATACGCCCCGCCGCCATGGAACAGCTTGCCGTATTGGGCAAACAGATCGATGTGCCGGTTCACCGGGAAGAAGGGGCAAAAGACAGCGTAAAGGTATACGCCAACGCGCTGGCCTGGGCAAAACAAAACCGTATCGACACGCTCATCGTCGACACTACCGGCCGCCTGCAAATCGACGAAGTGATGATGGCGGAACTTTCCCGGCTTAAAGAAGCCGCCCAGCCCGATGAAATGCTCCTTGTTGCCGATGCCATGACCGGCCAGTCCGCCGTAGACATCGCCAAAACCTTCGATGAAAAAATCGGCTTAACCGGTGTGGTGCTGACCAAGTTTGATTCAGACACCAGAGGCGGCGCGGCCCTTTCGCTTAAAACCATAACCGGCAAGCCGCTCAAGTTTACCGGCACCGGCGAAAAACCCGAAGACTTTGAGCCCTTTCACCCTGAGCGCATTGCAGGCCGCATCCTGGGCATGGGCGATGTGGTCAGCCTGGTGGAAAAGGCTCAGGAAGTCATTGACCAGAAAGAAGCCCTGGAACTCCAGAAAAAAATGGAGAAAGAGAACTTTACCCTTGAAGACTGGCTTGCCCAGCTTCGTTCGATAAAGAAAATGGGCTCCCTCCAGTCGATGCTGGAAATGATCCCCGGTATGCAGGGCCAGATAAGCGAGGATGATATTGACAAGGCCGACCTTAAACGACAGGAGGCGATTATTTCCTCAATGACCCGCAAAGAACGGGCAAATCACCTGATAATTGGTCCCCCCCGCCGCAGCCGCATAGCAAAAGGCTCCGGTACCTCGGTCGCCGAAGTTGCCCGCCTCCTCAAAAAGTTCGAAAAAATGCGTGTAATGATGAAAAAAATGGCAAAACACGGCAAAAACCCCGAAAATATGATGTCGGCAATGCAGGGAAGGTTTTAGAGACAATAAACGCACTTTTTCCTTGACTCTGGCCGGAAACTGTATTATAATGAAGTATCCAGTTTGGAAAGTACCTATCACATCTTTTGGATTAAAGCGATGCAGTATTTTGATACTCACGCCCATTTGGGGCTTATTGTTGAAGACCCCATTGAGCAGCTTATTGTTATACAGGAAGCCCGCCAGGTTTCGGTAAACCGGGTCGTTTCCATTTGCAACAGTCTCCATGACTTTGCGAAAGTATACGAAAATCTCAAATCAACAGCGAATGTATACCATGCTGTTGGCGTTAGTCCGTCGGAAGTGCAAAATCCGGGAAGGAACTGGCAGCAAACCATCGAACAAAGTGTACAACTCCCCAGGGTTGTTGCCATTGGCGAAATCGGCCTGGATTACTACCGCAAGTTTGGCGACAAAAAATCCCAGATCGAACTATTTATCACCCAACTGGATCTTGCATCCAAGTTTAATATGCCCGTCATTATCCACAATCGGGATGCGGGCCGTGATGTGCTGGAAATACTCCGCGACCGTCTGCCGGCCAGGGGTGGTGTATTGCATTGCTATTCCGAGGATGCCGCTTACGCAAAAGAAGCCCGAAAGCTCAACCTGTATTTTTCCTTTGCCGGTAACCTTACCTATAAAAACGCCCGCAACCTCCATGAAACCATTCCCGAAGTGCCTTTGGAGCGTATCCTTATCGAATCCGAAAGCCCGTTTATGGTGCCAACCGGACAAAAAGGCAAGCGGAATATGCCCAAGTACCTGCCGGAAACAGCCATGTACCTTGCGAAAATGCTGGAGATGGATCCCGAAGCGCTGACAGCCCAACTCTGGGAAAACGCCAATCGCTTCTTCGGCCTCCCGAATGATTAAGGTTTTTTTTCGAATTTCATCACGCAAAGGCGCGAAGGACGCGAAGATCGCAAAGGGGAAGAAAAGTGGGTGGCGGCGTATTAAGAAATAACGCGGTTTCCCTTCCTCCTTCCTTATCTTTACTTTGCGTTCTTTGTGATCTTTGCGTCTTGGCGAGATGAAAAGGGAATTATGTCTTTAAACTGGAAAGAAATTGACTTAGTTCTTGAAGAGCTTGATCTGGCGGGGGCGCAGATTCAGAGTGCGGTTCAAAGTGCTTTTGATGTTATCGGTTTGCGGGTGCACAAGAAAGGCGTTACCAGACAATTGCTTATTGCTCTAAGCCCCGGTGCCTGCCGTATGCACGAAACATTTAAATCTTTTCCCAAAAGCGATAAACCATTGCGCTTTGCCCAATTCCTTAATTCCCGCATTGTCAACGGCTGGATAGAAGAAGCCGTGCAGTTGGGTGATAACCGCATTATCCGGCTGTCGATACGGCGGGGAGAAAACCGTTTTCTGGTGTACATCAGGCTGTGGTCCAATGCGGCAAATTGCATTGTTACCGATAAAGACGGGATCATATTGGACGCAATGCGCCGCCTGCCCAAAAAAGGGGAAATAAGCGGCGGGCATTATGCTCCCGGGGAAACCGGCGGCAATGAACGCCGTGAATATGCAATTAGGGATTTGCCGGGAACGAATTCCTTTAACGAAAAAATCGATGCGTTGTATGCGGAACAGGGCGGCGCCCTTTCTTTGGAGGCGCTGCGGGAACAGGCCCGGCGGAACTGCGAAGGCAGTATGGGGCGTTTGCAGGCGGCGCTTGAGCGGCTGCGGGCAAAAGAAACGGAATTTACAAACGCAGATCACCTGCGGGAATATGGGGATATTATCCTTGCCAATATTGCGACAATTAAGCCGGGTGATGAATGGCTTAATGCAGACAATTTTTTTGCTGCCGGGGCCGGCACAATCCGCATAAAACTTGACCCGCATAAAAGCCCATCCGCTCAGGCAGAAGTGTATTACGAGCAATATGCAAAAGCGAAAAAAGGCCTTGCAAACATTCAGGCGGAAATTGCAGCCGGCGAACAGGAACTCAAAAAAATCGAGCAAAGGCTGGAGTTACTGCTTGCCGAAAACAACCCGTTGGTGTTGGCGCGTCTCCTTCGGGAGGCGCGTCTCCTGAAGACAGGCAGCGCAAAAGCCACTTCTGTAGCGCAGGACAAAAAACGCCAAGGGCGCAGCCCCGGCCTTTCTTTCCAGCGCGGCGATTGGCTCATCATCGTGGGCAGAGACGCAGCGGAAAACGATGCCTTGCTTCGCCGCCACGTCAAAGGCAGCGACCTGTGGCTCCACGCGCGGGACTATCCCGGCTCGTATGTATTTATCAAACACCGCGCCGGCAAAACAGTTCCCCTGGAAATTCTTTTGGATGCCGGCAATTTGGCTCTTTTTTACTCAAAAGGACGGAACAACAGCGCAGGCGATTTATTTTACACCCCGGTAAAATACCTGCGCCGCGCCAAAAACGGCCCCAAGGGACTGGTAATACCCACTCAGGAAAAAAATCTGCACATCACCCTTGACGAAAAACGCCTGCGCGAACTTGAAACCTGCCGGATTGAAAAATAATGCGTTTGAGGACGTTTTCAAAATTTAATAAACAATTCAGCTCGTTTATTTATATTAAGTTTTTGATATATATTTTTTATATGATAATTAACTCCGGAATAGGTTATTTTCAGCGCATAGGCGATCTGTTTAATGGATAATTCTGTCAGAAGCAAACCGCATATTTCTTTTTCCCGGGGTGACAGCCCCATATTTTCAAAATCAATTTTTGGTGCAGGATTATTTTTAAGTACTTTTTCTATTTGTTTTTTAAAGGTTAGTTTCCATATTATCATAAAAACGGGAATGGCAAACAATAAAACAAATAGAATAATGATAAATAAGCGCCGCCAAATATTTTTATCAGAGTTATCCCATTTTTCCCCTTCGCCAAAGATGCCGTTTCCTTCCGGTGCGCCTGTGTAACTAAGATATTCGTTTCCCGTAACGGTATCATTTCTGTACTGGAAAAATTGATGATCGATAATGGATATGGATACCGCATGACCATAGTTTGCGGGCTTGCCGATTCCCTCCAGAGCAGTATTTTGAAACCCCGCAGGCGCATTTGCTCCATAAATGATTCCGCCGGTTTTTTTTAGTGAACCTCTGCTGTCTGAGTGAAAGCCTCCGCCGGTCATTTGCGCAGCATTATTTTTAATCACACCGCCTTCCATGGTAAAAATACCAAAACCGCGGATCAACACACCGCCGCCTTTTGCAACTCTGCTCAGTACATCATTGGTATTTCCGCGAATGGTTCCGCCTTTCATGATGAATTCCGCCTGCCGCCCGGAATTTTCAGGGTATGTACGAATATTTACCCCTGCGCCGTTCTGATAATGGCTGTTCCCCGGAACATCTCCGTTATTATAATTGTTTTGCAGAAACACTTTGTCAAACATGAACAGTTTTGCATCCGGTCCGCTCAGCGCAATCAGAGGCGCATGAGCTTTAATGCCGTTATCTAAATATCCGCCATCAATGAACAATTCATTTTCCATACCAGGCTGCTCATACGCAGCCGGTTTCCCCAAATGAAGACTTGCGCCTTCTCCTTTTACCCAAATGACAGGATATCCAATATTTTTGCTGCCGCGCTGTATAGTTACATCAGCATTTCCCGATACAATCCTTATATGTATACCGTCTTCAACAATTAATGGTTCATCTAAAATGATATCTGTAAGAATGGTGATTTCATCCGGCACGTACAGAGACGATCCGCCGCCAACCGCTTTAATGGCTTCATGGATAGTCGCATAGTAATACACCGTAACGCCGTCGCTGCGGCTTGCGGTCTGAGCGCCTGCCCCCATTGGCACCATTAATAAAAACAACAACAAAACTTTTTTCATTGTGTATCTGCTCTCATTTTTACCATTAACTCTTCCCGGCTGTGAAAGCCCAGTTTTCCATATATATTTTTTACATGAAAATTAACCCCTGAATAGGAAATTTTCAGGGTAAAGGCGATCTGTTTTAATGAAAGAGCTGTTAAGAGCAATTTGCAAACATCTTTTTCTCTGGGGGACAAACCCATGTTTTCCAGATTAACTTCTGGTGCGTGATTCTGCATTAATAATTTTTCAATCTGTTTCTTCTGGACACTTCTCATTACCGTTAAAAAAACAGGAATGCCAATTGCGAAAGCAGTGAATATAATGATACATATCCTGCGCCACAGCGCTTTATTGGAATTATCCCATTTTTCCCCTTCGCCAAAGGTACCCCCTCCTCTTGACGCGCCCGTATAAGTAAGGCAATCGTTTTCTGCAATGGTGTCATTTCTGTAGTAGAATACATCGCCGCCAGGCGCCGCACGAACCGCATGACCCAGGGTTTTAGTTTTGCCAACTCCTTCTACCGCAGTATTCCGATATCCCGGAGGAGCATTTTTCCCATAAATAATACCGCCGGTCTTTTTGAATGTCCCTCTGCCGCCTACCGCAACACCACCGCCGGTGACCCTTGCGGTATTATCCATAATCATGCCGCCTTCCATTATAAAGATGCCATAAGCGACAATTTGCACAGCACCCCCATAAGCCATATACGTTGGAACATTATTGGTATTTCCCCTGATGGTTCCGCCTTTCATAACAAACTGTGCCTGTTGATTACCCAGATCCCCGGCAGTACGAATTATTACGCCCCCTCCGTTTTCAAAGTAGCTGGATAACGATACATCGCCGTTGTTATAATTGTTTTGCAGAAACACCTTGTCATACATATACAGTTTTGCATCAGGCCCTGAAAGCGCAGCCAGAGGCGCATGAGCCTCAATGCCGCTGTCTAAATAGCCGCCATCAATGAACAATGCATATTCCATGCCGGGTTTTCCCAGGTGAAGGCTTGCTCCTTCTCCCTTTACCCAAATAACAGGATATTTTATATTATTATCGCCGCGCCGTATGGTTACATTGGCGTTTCCCGCTGCAAGCCTTAAGTGCACTCCATCCTCAATCAATAAAGGCTCGTTTAAAACAATATCCGCCAGAATGGTGATTTCGTTCGGAGAATCATCGGCTGCAGCCGTATTTGCTGAAGCACGTAACGCTTCATGGAGAGTCGTATAGTAATGCACCGTAACGCCGTCGGTAAGGCTGGCAACAGAAGCAGTAGCAACTTCTGTTGCAGCAGACTGGGCAAAAACGCCAACCGGCAGGAAACCGGACGGCACTAGAAGGGCAAGAAACAAAAAAACACCGATTTTCGATATGGAGCATCGTTTCATTTCCATATATTATCACTTTCCTACCAATGTTAACAGGTCAAAAACTTCTAAAAAAGGCCAAACCTACCTATTTTCGTAGGTAGCAATGACAAAAAATGTGTTTATATTGGTACTTATGACCTTTCCACTATATTAGACGGCGGGAAAGACCGCAAGGAGAACATTATGGCAATCGTAAAATTTGATGAAGGAACAAAGGTCGAAACCTCATTGAACCTGGAAGACGGAGAAGAAGTTATTTTCGTAAAACCGCCCAAAAACCTGATAGCCAGGGCTATCGGATTAAAAACATGGAATGTAACCGTGGTAATAACCAACAAACGGTTTGTTACTATTCCCCAGCCGCCCAATAGAAAGAACTGTCCGGTGGAATCGTACTATTACATTGATATTGAAAACATAAATTTGAGAGAAGCTGATGGTGCAAGTGAGGCATCCACATGGTCATTCTTCCATATCAACATGAAAAGCGGAGGCAATTCTTCGTATGAAGTAGACAAAAACGGGGTTAATGGGTACTTCATGATTAGAATGGAAATGAGTATAATGAATATTATTCGCTCATTTATAGCAGAAAGAAAAGAGATGGATGCCAAATATGGACATATAACCAGTGCAGGTTTGCAGGCAATGGATTATCAGCACTACACAGAAAAGTCTGTTGATAAGTATTACGCCAGACAGCGGGAAATAGCGAAAGAAAGGGCTGCAAACATGGATTTTTCAAACACAGGTCATGCGCAGCTTCGGGATTATATCGTTGATGTGGTCAGCCAGTTCGTAGAGATAATGAACGGGTAAACTACCCAGCCTGATCGTATGCAATATGATCAGGCAAACAGAAGGGGATTTTTATGGCAGAGAGAAAAGAAACTTGTTCGAGCTGCGGCGGATCAGGGAAATTTGTTGGAGCACCTGATGATCCTTGTTATAGATGTAATGGTCACGGTTACATTTTGGTCCAATATGATGATTCATCTTCAAGCAGTTATTCTTCGTCAGGATCAGGCGGTTCATCACGCAGATCGAGCGGGAAAAATATTTATGAAGCATATAACAATATTTGTGCCCTTCATAAACAAGCCTGGGGATTACAGGACGCAAAGGAATATGATGAAGCATCTGCATTGTTTATTAAGTATATTGACACTTTGAAAAGCCCTGAGTGGGCCGATTATGCCGATAACATCATAAGCCAAAACATAAACGATGATGACCAGAAAAGTTTTGATGAGCTGCAGGATAGTATATCTCATTGTGCTCTCCATTTAAGTATAAATTTTTCCCGTTCAGGCATGGCGAAAAGTGATAGTGGAGATGTTAACGGGGCAATAAAAGATATATACAATTCCATCAAGTATGATGGATACACCGGTTTAGATAAAAAAGGAGATCAATATGAATATGCGCATATTGCTCTTTTAGGTTCTTATTACAGACAACGCGGCGAAGTATTCGAAAAAGAAGGCAAAAAAGAAGAGGCGATTAACGATTATAAAACAGGCGTACTTTTGGGTTGTACAGATTATGCCAATAAAGAAGGCGTAATGACAGGCCCTTTGGTAAATCTGGAAAAACTGGGAATCAGTTATAAGCCCAGCGCTGGAGAGTTTAACGCTCATGCAATTAAAGAATATAATGCTAAAAATTATGCTGTAGCCGCCTATCTATGGGAAAAAACAGCGGGCATGGGGAATGCGGAAGGGCAAAACAATCTTGGCGTTTTATATGACAGCGGCTGGGGTGTTAAACAGAACGAATATACCAGTTTTAATTTAACAAGCAAAGCGGCCGCACAAGGTAATATAGACGCGTTAAACAATTTAGGCGTTAAATACCGTGACGGCAGGGGTGTAAAGCAGAATTATAAAAAAGCCAAAGAATATCTCAATAGTGCCGCCTCTCAGGGAAATGAAAAAGCCAAGGGAAATCTAAAAAAATTGAAAGATATAATGGAGGATGACAAAAGAGGCGCATTTTTATCGGTTGTTTTCGGTCTTGTGGCTGGCATAGGTGCTGGTTTAACCGTAGGCTGGATATACAACAATCTGTTTGGTGCGGCATCATTCCCCGGCATTCTTTATTTGATAGTGCTGGCAGCTGGTTTCTTCTTCACCTTTAAAGCCTGGCGAAACAGAAAAACCGCCCTTTTCCTTATCATGCTTGCTCTTACAATTCCCGGTTTTCTGGTTGTGGCAGGCGTACTCCCCGAACATCCAAACGCAGAGAGAAGCGCCCCCGCCGCATCAAGCCCTGCAACGCCGCCGGCAACACCACAAGCCCCAGCGGCCCCGGCCCCGGCAGCACCGCCACCAGCCCCGGCAGCGCCGCCGACAACGCCACAAGCCCCGGCAGCGGCCACAGATCCGGCACAACAGCAGCCGACGGCAGCCGCGGCTACGGAGCAGTTTGCTGTAGGCGGCAGTGTATTTGCCGAGTGGTCCTCAGATGATTTCTACCTGGCGGAAATAACCGTTTTGCACAGCGACGGTACCGCAGATGTCCGTTTTTATGATGGCAACACCAGATCGAATGCGAGAATAGGCGATTTCGAAAATATGTCAAGAACGCGCCACGTTGAGGGAAATCCCTATCTTGGCAAAAGCGGCCAAGCAGAAATACTTGGTCGTTCCGGCACACAGGTACAAGTAAGGTGGAGCGATGGCAGTACGGAAACCCTGCCGCTCGAAAGTATTATTTTCACAAGGCCGTTGTGATTATTCTTCTGTTCTGATGCAGATAAAAAAAAGGCCCCATCCTAACGGACGGGACCTTTTTTTATCTGCCCAGAAGAAGACTCGAACTTCCATACCACTGAAGGCACTAGTACCTGAAACTAGCGTGTCTACCAATTCCACCATCTGGGCTTGCAGCCCCAGTTTACCGTAATATGCCCAAAAAGGTCAATACATTATGGGCATAAAAAAGTAAAAAATAATCGATAAGCCCTTGACAAAGTTGCCTTTTTTTAGTATTTTTTCTAAGATGTGTAAATTCGCAGTGTTGTCCCCAAAACCGTTGGTTGTGGGGTCTATGCCCTTATAGCTCAGTTGGCAGAGCACATCCATGGTAAGGATGAGGTCATCAGTTCGATTCTGATTGAGGGCTGGCGAGACCCCCTGCAGGGGGGTAAAAATAGGGGTTTTCATGGCAAAAACCCGCATTTTTAAGGGATTTAGCCCTATGAAGCATATTTGAGAGGTTGATGTATGGCAAGCAAAAAACAAGTGGTCGAGCTAATAGCCCTGCAGTGCGGCGAGTGCAAACGGCGTAATTATACGACCAGCAAAAACCGCCGGAATCTTCAGGAAAAGCTGGAGTTCAAGAAATATTGTCCCTTTGAAAGGAAGCATACGCTCCACAAAGAGACTAAAATAAAGTAGTGGGTGGGAAAAACAAGGCGTATAGCTCAGCTGGTAGAGCGGCGGTCTCCAAAACCGCAGGTCGCGGGTTCGAAGCCTGCTGCGCCTGAAAGCGGCTAAGCCGCCTGGCATTTATTAATGAGGAGAGTATGAAGAAAATAATTCAATTTGGCAAGGAATCATACGCTGAGCTCCGGAAAGTGATTTGGCCGAGCAAAGAAGATGTGATCAGTTCGGTAAAAGTCGTGATTATTTCTACCATCATAGTGGCGGCGGCCCTGGGTTTGGTAGATTTGCTTTTGCTTCTTGGTATCAGAGCAATATTCTAAAAGGGAAAAAATGGCTACAGGCTGGTATGTTCTGCATATCTATTCCGGTTATGAGAACAAAATAGAAAAAACCATTCGCATGATGATCGAGATGGGGGAACTTGACAAGGAAGTTGTCCGCGATGTGAAGATCCCTTCCGAGGAAGTGACCGAGGTCAAAGACGGCAAAAAACGGACGCTGACCAGAAAATTTCTTCCCGGTTATATTCTTGTGGAAATGGACCTTCCCGATGCTGATATGGGCTGGAAAGTGCCCTGCTCCAAAATCAAGAAAATACAGGGTGTTACCGGTTTTGTGGGAACACCGGCCGGACGCAAACCTCAGCCTATCAGCAGTGATGAAGCCCGTACCATTTTGCAGAAATCCGGCGAGATAAAAGGGGAACGCCCAACCCGTGCCCGCCAGAGCTTTGCACCGGGCGAGCAGGTCAAAATTATTGATGGGCCGTTTGAATCGTTTACCGGAACTATTGATGAAGTGTATCCCGAAAAGAACAAGTTGAAGGTAATGGTTGGTATTTTTGGCAGAAATGCACCGGTAGAAGTCGATCTTCTACAGGTCGAGAAAATATAACAAAAAAGCCAAAGGCTTTTTTGTTAAAAAAGTGGGAGAGGCTGTTGCCGCCTTGTTGAACCACAAAGGAGTTTTAAAATGGCAAAGAAGAAAGTTGTAGCGTATGTAAAGCTGCAATGTCCGGCAGGAAAGGCTACGCCAGCTCCGCCGGTTGGGCCTGCATTGGGGCCTCACGGGGTGAGCGCGCCGCAATTTGTGCAGCAGTTCAACGATCGGACCAAAAGCATGGAGCCGGGGCTTATCATCCCGGTGGTTATCACGATCTATGCGGATAAATCGTTTACTTTTATCCTCAAGACGCCGCCTGCTGCGGTTTTGATCAAAAAAGCCATGGGGCTTGATAAAGGATCAGCAGAGCCTCACAAGGTTAAGGTTGGCAAACTTCCCCGCGTTAAGCTGGAGGAAATTGCCAAGACAAAATTGCCGGATCTTACCGCCAATGATATGGATGCCGCCATGAAAATTATTGCGGGTACTGCGCGGTCAATGGGTGTTGAGGTGGAAAAATGAAACACGGAAAAAAATATAACGAAAGCCTGAAAAAATACAGCCCTACCACCATTTATGGCCTTGAAGAAGCGCTTGGGTTGGTTAAAACCATGGCCTTTGCAAAATTTGATGAAACAGTGGATATTTCGGTTAAGCTGAACTTAAAGAAAAGCCAGTCCGTTCGTGACACCGTGGTGCTGCCCAATCAGTTCCGGGGCGAAAAGAAAATACTGGTGTTCTGCAAGCCCGAAAAGGAAAAGGAAGCGCAGGATGCCGGCGCGGCTTATGTGGGCGCCGATGACCTTATCGAAAAGGTAAAAGGCGGCTGGACCGAATTTGACGTTGCGGTTGCCACTCCCGATATGATGAAAGATGTCGGTAAACTTGGTATGGTGCTGGGACGCAAAGGATTGATGCCCAACCCCAAAACCGGCACGGTAACATTTGATCTGAAAGGTGCGTTGGCAGAACTGAAAAAAGGCCGTATCGAATTCCGCGCCGACAAGACCGGCGTTGTGCATCTTGCGGTGGGCAAGGTTTCGATGGAGCCGCAGCTGGTGGCCGAAAATGTTAAGGTGGTAGTCACCGAGATTAAACGGAAACGCCCTGCGGATGCCAAAGGTGAATTTGTAAAATCCATTTCTGTAGCCTCAACCATGGGACCTGGTGTATGGGTTTCCATCGCGGATGAATAGGAGTAATTATTATGGCAATTATAGCGAAAAAAATACAGGAAAGTAAAACCAAAGCTATCGGCGAACTGAAAGATTCTTTGAGCGTTGCAAAAGATTTTATCTTTACCGATTACCGCGGCCTTACCGTTGAACAGATCAGCGCTTTGCGCAAAAACCTTCGCGCCAAGGAAGTTAACTACAAGGTAGTAAAGAACAACTTTGCCCGGCTTGCCTTTGAGCAGCTTTCGGCGCCGGATATGTCGGCGTATCTTGTTGGACCAACGGCAGTGGCGATTTCCCCCAGGGATTCAAACGAGGTAGCGAAGATACTCTTTGATTTTACCAAAGAGGCGCCGGCCCTGAAGGTAAAGGGTGCCCTTGTTGAGGGAACGGTATACGATGCCGCCCAGACCGAAGCGTACTCGAAGCTGCCCGGCAAGCTGGAACTTATTTCCATGCTCATGTCGGTCATGAATGGCCCTGCGCGGAATCTTGCCGCTGCGCTTAACGATGTTCCGTCCCGGGTGGTACGGACGATTAAGGCCATCGCTGACAAAAAATAGTGTGTGCCGTAAAAGGCGCGTACTATCACCGTACATAGACCTTCAGGCTTCGGCGAACGAACAGTTCGAAGCTGCCGTTCCTGTCGGTTTTATATAAAAAGAGTATTTCGTATGAAGTACTCAACATTGATCAAGGAGAAGATAATATGGCAGCTACAAAAGAAGACATTCTGGAAGCGATTGCTTCAATGACCGTTCTGGAGGTATCGGAACTGGTTAAGATGATGGAAGAAAAATTTGGTGTTTCAGCAGCAGCCCCTGTGGCAGTAGCAGCTGGCCCGGCAGCGGGAGCGGCAGCTGCAGCAGCCGTTGAGGAAAAAACCGAATTTAACGTCATCCTTAAATCGTTTGATGAAGCAAAGAAAATTGCGGTTATCAAAGAAGTCAGGACCGTTACCAATCTTGGCCTTAAAGAAGCCAAGGACCTTGTTGAAGGCGTGCCCAAGCCCCTTAAGGAAAATGTTTCCAAGGAAGAAGCCGCAAAGATCAAGGAAATTATCACCGCTGCAGGCGGTGTAGTTGAAATTCAGTAGAGTATAATACTCTGCGGGTTTGAGCGACAAATTGTACTCGGGGAAATCGATCTTTTGATCGGTTTCCCCAAAGCTATTTTTAACAAGTCTGATGGAAGGGGAGAGCAATGACGAAAGGAAAATCAACAAGCAAGCGAATGTACATCGGGAAAGATATTCAGGATGTCATGGAGCTGCCGGATCTTATTGATATTCAGTTATGCTCCTACGAGCGTTTTCTGCAAAGGGAAAAAGTAAGAAACGGTGATAAGGTAACATTGCAGGGACTGGAAGAAGTGTTCCAGTCAACCTTTCCAATAGATAGTCCCAATGGGGACATGAGGCTTACCTATGATTACTACTTCTTTGATGAAGATGGCATAAAGCTTTCTGAACTGGACTGCAAGCAAAAAGGCGTAACCTACGCGGTTCCTCTTAAAGCAAGGGTTAATTTAATCTTCCAGCAGACCGGTGAAATACGACAAAAAGACATCTATATGGGTGATATCCCGGTCATGAGCGAGCGGGGAACCTTTATTATAAACGGCGCCGAACGGGTGGTTGTTTCGCAAATTCATCGTTCGCCCGGCGTTATCTTTAGCCATGAAAAAGGCGTGTACTCTTCCCGGATTATTCCGTATCGGGGCAGTTGGCTGGAATTTGAAATTGACCAGAAACGGGAATTAATCTACGCCAAAGTAGACCGGAAAAAACGTATACTGGGCACCATCTTCCTTCGCGCTCTGGGTTACGAAAGCCGGGAAGAAATTATCAGGGCTTTCTATAATACCGAAACCGTTAAACTGAAAGATGAACGTGAGATCAGGGAAAAAATTTCCGGACGGGTGCTTGCCGCCCCGGTGTGGGTAAAAGACATTACTGCCGAGAAAAAAAACACCAAACATACTGATGAGAACGAAGGAAAAAAGAAGCTGTATCGGGCAGGGGAAAAATTGCATCCCCATGATGTTGACGCGATTTTCTCCAACAACATCAAGTCTATTGAGCTGATTAAATTTGTTGATCTGGAAGATCCTTCTGATGATAAGTCAACCAATTACTCGCTTGATTCGACGATGCTGCTCAACTGTTTTGAGCGGGAAGAAATAAAATATACCAAAGAGGGCAGAGACGAACCGACCAAAGAAGATGCCCTTATAGCAGTATTCTCGATATTGATGCAGGGCGAGACCATTACGATTGACGCTGCGGAAAAAGAGCTTTTGGGAATGTTTTTTACCAACCGCCGTTATGATTTGGGCAAAGTTGGCCGGTACAAACTCAACAAAAAATTTGACTTTAACCCGCCTCTTGCGGATTATACCCTGACCAAAGATGACATTATCGCCACGATGAAATTCCTTATCAAGGTGTATGTGGGCGATGAGAATTTTGACGATATTGACCACCTTGGCAACCGGAGAATTCGTTCGGTAGGCGAGCTGATGGCTGTTGCCATGAAAACGGCATTCAGCCGCATGGAGCGTATCGCCAAGGAACGGATGAGCCTGAAAGAAACCGATACGATCAAACCGCAGGATTTGGTCTCCATCAAACCCATTGTTGCGGCGATTAAGGAATTCTTTGGTTCAAGCCAACTTTCGCAGTTTATGGATCAGGTAAATCCCCTTGCGGAACTGACCCACAAGCGGCGGCTTAACGCGTTAGGCCCCGGCGGGCTTTCCCGTGATCGCGCCGGTTTTGAGGTTCGTGACGTTCACTATACCCACTACGGGCGAATTTGCCCTATCGAGACCCCCGAAGGTCCGAACATTGGTCTTATTTCCTACCTTGCCACTTATGCTAAAGTGAACGAGTACGGCTTTGTAGAA